>RCUU01000226.1_pt1 | contig 32673 bp, 37 predicted proteins | sample 2166211 | NCBI WGS metagenome assembly RCUU01 (sample SAMN09932620, study PRJNA488358) | compost metagenome | feature: garden; material: soil; isolation source: compost soil in phenylacetic acid-enriched culture | place: Germany: Experimental Botanical Garden Goettingen | collected 2016-01-27
GTCTGAGATCATCAGCCAGATCCAGATCATCGACGAGATCCTGGGCGACATCGAGAAGAACTCCAAGGGGTATTTCTCCCCGGGCCTGATGCTCGAATTCGTCAAGGGCATCTTCAATGGCCGTCCTGCGGAACAGAAGTTCCAGCGCATGCTCGAAGGCCTGGTGAACAACCGCCTGTTCGAACTCTCCAACCAACTTCAAGCCAAATCGGTGTAACCATGAAAATCCAACGCCTCATGCAACTCCTCGAATCCGTCGAGCGTCCTGACCTGCGCAAGCCGTTCCTCGAGACCGCCTTGGCTGTCGAACTGGCCTACAGCCTCCCGCTGCCGACTGGCAAGGTGGAGTCCGTGGTGGTCCACTTCGACCAGTTCCATGCCGACTCCGTGCGCCGTGTGATCGGTGAAGTGAACGAACTCTACCCGTTCAACATCAACGTGACCTACAACATGGTCGTGGACGTGTACCGCAACCGTTACACCGTGTGCTACGAGCCACGCCTGCTGTCCTGCGAAGACATCGCTGCCCAGCTGCGCCGCCCGGCCTTCGAAGCCTCCGTGGACAAGGTACACAGCGAAGTCCTCAGCGCGGGTTACGCCAACCTGCTGCGTGAAGACCTGGCCGAGTTCATCCGCCGCTTCATCGTCTAATCACCTCGAGGGGAACTTCGGTTCCCCTCGTTCTATGAGGATTGATCTATGTTGATCAATGAATCCGGCGCGATCGTTGACCCGAGCGAGTTGGCAGCAACATTGGGCACCACCCCAGAAGAGTTGAAGCGGGAAGACGACCAGATCCTGGAAGCCTCGCTGGAAGACCTGCTGGAGAGCCTGGCGACCCCATTCGAAGCGGTACAGAACGAAGAAGCCCCGCTGGACACACTGGAACCGGCCATGGAATCGCTGATCAGCGTGACCAAGGGCATCTTGGGTGCAGGCAGTATCTCCAAGTCTGACGCTGCGTCCCTGCAATCCATGACGGCCTCGTTGGAAGGGTTCCAAGACACCTTCTCCAACCTGCCCCTCAGCAGCTACACCGAACTCCCGTCCAAGGTGAACTACAACGCCTCGATGGAATCTGTCATCGGTGCGGCGGTGCGCAAGATCATCGAGATGATCAAGGCACTCATCAAGTGGGCCAAAGAGAAAGGCCGCGCGTTCATGGACCTGCTGCGCAATGACCGTGTCAAGGTCAAGCAGACCGAAGAAGCCGCCAAGAAGGTCGACAAGGCCCTCGAAGTGGCAGAAGTGAACGCTGCGGGCAAAGGCGAGAAAGAGCCTACCCGTAAGCCCGGCACCGTGGTCAACCTGGAAGTGAAGTCGATGGCGATGGAGCTGTCCACCCACCCGGTGAGCGTCAGTCAGATCAAGCAGGAAGTCAAGCACATTGTCAATGAGCTGGCTGGCACCATCCGTTACAGCACCACCACCAAAGGGGTGATTGGTCGCCTCCAGTCCCTCAGCGCCACTCTGTTTGACGAACCCACCTCCTTCACCGAAGGTCCCGAAGGTTCGGAAGTGGCAGCGCTGACCAGGGCCATCGTCGCGCGGATGTCGGAGGAGATGACCAAGACGGAAACCCTCTCCACCACCGAGCCTGAAACGGAACTGCGCATGCGGGCGAACAAGCTGCGCTTTGCTGGCGCTGCAGACCTGGTCCTGTGGGTGATGATGCCGATGTCCCAAACCATCGAGGAAGCCACCGCTCAGCTCACCAAGGTCGAGCAGGAGATCACCGAGAAAGCCAACAAGGTCGAAGGACCGCTGGCCGACTCCGATGAACTGGTGACCAAAGCCCGCCGTTGCCGTGCAGTCATTCAGGCCGTCGATGACCTCCAGGCCATTAAGCGTTCGGTGGCGGGGGCGTACACCAGCCTCCTCCAACTGGGTGCGAAGGTTGCTGCTGACCCTAACCACGGGGTTGCTGCCTAACACTCAGAGAGGGCTTCGGCCCTCTCTTTTTCACGAGGATTGACCATGTCGATCAATACCCCACAGGGCTTCGAAGGCCCTGAAGAATTCACCGGTGTCATGGACATCACTGACGACGAACGGGCCGTCATTGAGAACACCTCCTTCGAAGACCTGCTGGACCAGCTCACCAGCGTCGATAACGTGGCCACTGCGGTCGAGTTGGGGGACATCCCGTCCACTGAGCTGGAACCCGCCATGGAAAGCCTGCTGAACGCCGCTGAGGCCTTGCGGGACAGTGGTGCCATCTCTCGTCAGGACATCGCTGCCCTGCAAGCCATGTCCGCCTCGATGGAAGGCTTCGAACACACCTTCGACCGCCTGCCGTTGAAGAGCTACACCGAGCTGCCCTCCAAAGTAAACTTCACCGCGTCGATGGAGAACATCTTTGGCGATGCGCTGCGTAAACTGGTGGAGCTGATCAAGAAGGCCATTGCGTTCCTCAAGAAGGCGGCTCGCAATACCTTCAACTTCATCACGTTCCAGAAGAAGCAAACGGTCCGTGTGACCTCCGCGATCGACAAGGCCAAGGGTTCGTTCCACTTCAAGGCTGAGTTCAACTCGAAGGGCTTCAAGGATACCCCGGCCCCGGCCCCTGCTCAAACGCCTTCGGGTGACGATGTCATCTCCGAGTGGATGGAATGGTTGCTGGGCCCAGATGGGAACAACTACGCCTTCATGGGCAAGATGGAGTCCTTGATGGACAACGTCATGCTCGGTTCGCCGAATGGGTCGGTCTGCTCCAAGACCACGGCACTGCTCGAGCTGTTCCAAGGCGTGTTGTCTGAGGGAGAGCGTCTCCCTGGCCGTTGGGGGAACGACGGTGGGTACGTCACCAGTGTCACGGGCGAGTACACCTCCGGCCCCGTCGCTGTAGCGAAGGTCTCCATCAACCTGGCCAAAGACGTCAACCGCTCCATCGCCAAGATGCATGCGAAGAAGAAGCGGATCGACGGCGATGTCATGGCGTGGTTGAACGGTGCCCTCAACCGCATCAACAACCGTGACGTTGAAGCCATGCTTGACCGCTTGGCCAAAGGCCGGGCCAACTGCGCCAAAGCCACCGACCGTGAGAACGCTACCGTTGACCAAGCGCAGCGGGTGGGCAACACCGCCCGCCTGAACCAGTCCTTGGAAGCCGTCTCGGTCCTCAAGGAATTCGACGCGTACGCCATGGAACTGTCGACTGTGCTGGGCTCTGTTGAAGCCGCCCTGGTGCAAGTGCTCCAGATGGTCAGCAAGCTCAAGACCCAGTGAGCCAACATAGAGCGGAGGGCAGCTGCCCTCCGCTCTATGCCGTTACGCCGAAGCGTGCTTCATGAACACGACGTCGATGCTGTCTTCCACACCAAACGTCCCGTTCGGCAATGGCATCAGTTTCTTGCCAATGCACAGACGGGACGATTCGTCCGCCATGGTGATGACGCTGTAGTTGCGTGGACCACCGAAGTTCTTGATGGCCACACCCATGACGTCATTGCCCATCACGGTCTTCAAGGTGGTCTGCAGGTTGTCACGCGCGACCTGCATTTCCTTGAAGACCGTGGTGATCGTCTTACGGGTCGATTTACGGATCTCGTCCTTGAGCACCTCGTTCTTGTAGACGTTCTCGCTGACGTAGTACTCCACCACCAGGTGTTGAGCTGCCTGGATGGTCATCACGAGGCTGTCGTCCACCAGTGCGTTGACCAGACCCACCGTCGACTTCGGATGGAACCAGAGTTTGGTCTTCTCCAACAGTTTCTTGCGGGTCGGTGCCAACGTGATGTTGACCCATTCCACGATCTGGTTCGGCACCGTGTCCCGGTACTCGAGGTCGGTCTGGTTGGTGACGAAGTAGTACGCCCCGTCGAACAAGCAGAACTCCACCTGACGCAGCACCTTACGCGGAGACGAGACGATCGGCTCACCGTTCTGGTACATGATGCTGCCCGCTGGGTGCAGGACCACTTGCTTCCCGTCTTCGACCTTGATGTCACCCGCCCGATGTTCATAGACCACCGAGGGTTTGCCCTGGGCATCGTACTTGACCTCGATCGCCCCCGTCACCGGGTGCTTCTTGGGCACGTCCGTCGACCAGCGTTCGAAGACATCTTCTTCGTACCGCACGTACTGCTCTTCACCCACTGTGGCCCGTGCACGCGCCCAGAGGCCGTCCAAGGCCGACCCCAGCACCAACGTGACCTGTTCATGGTACAGGCCTGAGATGTCGTCCACGAACAAGAACTTGCCCATGTTGTCATCAATGCTGGTGAACTCCCCGACTTCCACCATGGCCGACTTGACACCGTAGAAGATGTCAAACACAGTCGACATGTTAGCCGGATACGGGTGCGGGGCAATGTCCTGCGCCTGGAACCCATTCAGGTAGACCTGGTGCTCCGGGTTCACGTCCCAGTTGGAGTCAAAGCGGAACTCGAAGATCCATTCCTTGCTCTCTGGGTCACGCCCAAACAACGTACCGTTCAAGTACGTGCGGGTCACCTCGCCCGGGGCAATGTACGCCAGCTGCGCCACCAACCCGTCATCGTCCAGCGTCTTGAGGCTCGCGGTGGAGTCTGTCATGACACGCAGCACCCAGCCGGTCTCCGTGCGTTCAAACACGTGGGAGTTGCTGTTCACGCCCACACCCATGGTGCCGTTGTCGTCCACGAAGAACCGACGGGTCAACTGCGGGTTGCCGAAGTAATACGGGCGCACCGTGAAGACGTTGTCCGTGATGTCGTAGACGTAGTGGAACGGGGTGTAGAAGTAATTGCCATCGGTCACCCGGTCCACCAGCAAATCACCCGGCAGGTCCAGCAGGGCTTGGCGCGCTTCCTTGTCGATGATCGACAGATACCCGCCTTCGTCCTTATACAGGGTGGTGGGCAGGATGGTGGTGCGCAAGCCGTTGTCCTTCACGTCAGCCGTGGCCAGGATCTGCTCGATGGTCTTGCTGAGCGTGATCACGTTTGCACCCACACCCGTCGACACTTCCTTGATGTCCGGTGCTGGGAGTTCACGGGACGCGGCGTACAGACGGTTGGTGGTGTTGTCCACGTCCGTCACGCAGCTGAAGCCCGCATCAGTGAGCAGGTCCAGTTGGGTCTGGATCTGGACGTTGGTGATCGGAAGGTCAATCCGCCCAGTGGCGTTGTTGATGACCCGTTCCTTGAGCTTGGCGAAGCTGATCGCGTTCGAGCCACCAGTGGCCGGGGTCGCAGCCATGAAGTACGCCATGACCAGACGGCTGACCGGCGAGGTGTACTTGCCGTTGTCATCGTTGTCGTAGTCTGCAAACGACGCACTGAACATGTCCGAGCTGTACCCGTTGAGCGCCAGCTCCAACACCCCACGGGTGGTGTAGATGTCGATCCGCAGGGTACGGTTGACCAGCCCGGTGCTGTAGTAGACCTGAGGGATGGAGACGTTCAGCTGGTTGTTGTCAAGCAGCTTCAGGACCGCCGTAGGAACCTGTGGGTTGTAGACCTGGTCGCTGTGGGTGGTCTTGATCTCGTCCCAGCCGCCATTGCCATTGCTGGCGTACACCCGGCAGAAATAGAACTGGTCGGTGTACTTGTAGGTCTTGTTGAAGACCTTGGACGCTTGCAACGGGGCAGTGACGCTCTTGATCTCCACCTGCTGGCACGGGACTTCGAGTTGCAGGAACTCTTCATGACCCACGTTGTAGTTTTGCAGGGACCATTCCACGCTGTTGGATTCCAGCGGCATGGTCGGGGCAGGCCGGCTGTTGTCGTAGACGATCTGCAACCCACCGTGCGGCAACACCCGGATCTCGATCGGGTATTGGAGCGTGAACGGGACATCGCCACCCATGATCTTGGTGTGACGCGGGATGACCAGCTTGCGCACCCCAGCACTCCCAGTGTCCACCGATTTCTCGATGATCTCGTTCTTGTTGAACGACAGGAGGATGTTGGCGACCGACGGGCTGGAGAAGACGTTGATGTAGTCCACGTCGCTCATGTGCCGGTAGAGGTCGTCTCGGGTCTGGGCCTGTTCAGGGTACTGCAAGCGGTTCAGGAACTCGTCCTTCCGCGTGGCGTTGGCGAACAGGGTGCTGGCGAACTCCATCAGGTAGACGAAGGCGTTGCTCGCATCCGTCACCTCGACCTCACCGTTGGTGACCCGTTCCAGGTACTCGATCCCTGCCCGCTGGATCGCCATTGGATTGAGCTTGGCCAGCTCAATCATGTTGTTCAAGTCTGCCCTTTGCATGGCTACTCCACGTTACGCGATGATCTGAATGGGTTCTGGATCGTTGGGGTCGACTACCGGCTGCATGTCACGGCCGTCCAGGTTACCCTTGGAGACGGAGTCATACTCGGCACGGTCCATCCACCATTCCAGTTCGTTGTTGTTCATGAGGTTGATCCACGGGAAGCCCTTATAGTTGAAGCGCTTGCGCTCCTCAGGACTGATCTTCACCATGTTCTGCTCACGGGTGCCGTCGCCCATTGCGGCGTTGAACATCACGACCAGCTTGTTGAACTCCCAGAGGGCCAGCGGGTCATTGTACTCCGCCACGGTGCACTCGAAGGTCGCTTGGATCGATTTGTTCGACTCGTTGTACGGGTTGTCACGGCTGTAGTTGAACGACGTGCCCATCGACAGGCCCGTTGGGAATGCTGCCCCACAGATGGCCCATTTCTGAATGAAACGACCCGACCAATCGGTCACGAACCGGTAGACCCGGGTCATGTAGTCGATCTCATTCTGGACGATGCTGTAACCCGCTGGCTGGATCTTGGTGCCCATGTAGACACCGCCGATGTAAAGAAGCCACGCAAACAGCGTCAATGATATAGGATCGCCTAGGGTGTTTTCGAAGGTGCAGTCCAGTGAGAATCGACCGTTGATCTCAGCGATCGAGTCGTTCATCATCCATACTTCCTTCGCCATCCCCTCTGCCGAACTGTACGCATGCAGCGTCAGGTCGGGCCACCCGGACATGTTGGTCAGGGTGTTGCTCAGCAGCGGCATGAAGGCCTGTCGGTTGTCAAAGATGCTATTGTCACCTTTGATGTCCGACTCGATACTGTCCGGCCAGAGCATCCGACGGATGATTCGGCTGTACGACGTGGGCACCTCGCTGGCCAAAACCGACAATTGTCGGTACGCCATCACGTTATCGTATGACAGGTTCAAATTTGGGCGTGTGAAAAACGTCAGCCCTTGCATGTCAGTGTTCGCTGGCACCGCAGAACCTTGTTGCGTCCGGTTAAACCCGCCGAGCAAATCATGGAACCGTGCCCCCACGGCACCTGTGCCCTGTTCTCGGGTCAAGCGTCGCATCAAGGCGTCGTCACTGTCAAACCCACCGTACTCGGCGATTGTCGCCATTACTTGGGCCAAGGCATTACCAGTGGCGGGGCTCTCCCTGGTAACCCTTTTAATCTTATAGTCGCTCATTTCTACCACGCCTTAATGAAGGGAAATGTTCATGAAAAGAACGGTCTCGCAAGAAAGTCTTCTGCTTACGGGTGTCGTCACTGGCCTCGGGCTGTTGGCTAAATACACCCCGGCGATCGTCAATGTCCTGTCCTCGAAGATTGGCCAACAAGCGGCCGGTGCTGCGATCGACAAAGCCAAGACTCTGATGGCCGACGCTGCCAAAGCCGGTAAAGAGGGCGATCTGGTTCGCTTCACACAATCTGCGCGTGTCGAGCCCATCATGTTGATGGACAAGCGTGCCGTACAGATCCCGTTCATCCAGGACGTGGTCCACACCATGTTCAACATGTTCACGGGTTACTGGCTGCTGGCCGTTTCCTTGGACACCAAGATCAACGGTGTGTCGGTCGGTAAACGTCTGGACAAGTTCGCCACTGACCGCGACTTGAACGACGCCACCCTGACCATGTTCGAAAGCATCGGCATCAAACCGTCCAACGAATCCTTCGGCCTGCCGTTCATCGACGAGATCATCGCCGAACAAGACGCAGTGTCCATGGAAGCCGACAGTGACATCAGCGCTGACGAGCTGGCTGCCCTGATCGGTGAGGCGCTCGACGCCCGCGAGAAGAAGGACGACAGTGAAGCCCAGAAGACCCTGGACAAGATCACTGACCAGAAGCTCAAAGAGAAGCTGCAGCGCGAGATGGAGAAGGTCAAAGGCAACACTGCCAAAGACGCCACCGACCTCGCCAAGAAAGCCCTCGAAGAGTGGAAGAAGTCCAACGCTGAAAACGGCGGCACTGGCGTGGCCAACGCGGCCAAGTACGTCGAGAAGATCACCAACCTCGCCGTGGGCAACGTCATTGACGTGACCATCAGCGAAGACGGTAAAGAAGCCGTGGTCCCTGTGACCGTCCGCCTGCGTGTGGCTGGCATGCCGTCTGACGTCCTGACCCAGACCCTGGCGGTCGGTGGCACCGACGTGACCTTCCGTAGCCGCTGGAGAGCCTGGCGTGCTGGCGAGATCGGTTTCTGGGCTGACTTCGTCATGGCCATGGACCGTGTGGACGCCCACCGTGCTGCGATGATGAAGGACGAGACCGGCTACTACAAGACCGTCTACGCCCGTGCCCGTCGCAACAGCCTGGCTGAGAACCTCACCAGCGGTCCGTCCCTGGCCACTGCCAGCTCGATCGTGGTGATGGACATCAAGACCGCCACCGAACTCGAGCGCCGCATCGGCGGCCAGTTGTCGAACTTCAAGACCCGTCAGGGCATCTTCGGCCACACCTACTCCATGTTGATGGCAGTCGTGGACCCGGATTGGGAGTCGATCACCATCTACACCCGTGGCATCGAAATGCCGACCAAGCTGCGCAAAGATGACATCAAACTCGCTGGCAAGTCTGACAGCAAGGAACTGATGGACATCCTGAAGTCCTACCAGCTGGGTCGCGCCCCGGGCCGTATCTGATCACCCCTCCCTACCAAGGAACCTTGAAATGCGTATCCTCGACTTCCTGCGCCGCATGGTGTCGTCCTTCACCAAGGACGAGTTGAAAGAAAAACTTCGTGTGCTGGCACAAGCCACCCAGAAGTCCATCGAAACCTACATGAACGCTGAAACCGTGCTGACGATGTTCAAGTCCAAAGCCGGTAAAGAGTTCGAGGCCGAGATGGGCAAATCGGTGCGCCTGCCCCCGCGCATGACCCTGGTGGCGTACATCCGCCAGGTCCTGACCAACATGTCGGTCACCCTGGAACTGCTCGGCGCCATTGCTGAGAAGTCCTACGGCAAAGACATCGTGGTCGAAGGCATCACCTACAAGCGTGCTGAGCTGCTGCGCACCATCGGGTACATGGACTTCGTGGTCGCGTACTCGATGCAGCTGTTGCATTACCTGACCATTGCAGAAGCGTCGGTGGTCTCCAAAGACCATGCCGAAGGCCAAGAGCGTCCGCGCCCTGAGTTGCAGTACCTGAAGATGAACCAGAAGGCCTTCTTCACCCTGCTGCAAACCTTCAGCAAGCCGTCCCGTGAACTGGCTGCCCTGATCGAGTCCATCCCTGACATCGCTGTCGGTCAAGACGACGAGAAGGTCATCGTGCCGTCCGTGGGCTACTCCAAGCTCGACCCGCTGAAGAACAACTTCATCCCGGGGGTGACCAGCACTGCACTGGCCATCGGCATCTGGTGGGCTACCCTCCAGACCGCCAAGTACGAGCGCCTGAAAGAAGACGCCCGTTCGATCCAGCTGCGTCTGGAACAACTGCGCCTGCAAGCCCAGGGCAAGAACGACGCGCAACTGGAGCGCACCATCGCCACCTACGAACGGTACCTGAACGATACCGCTGAGAAGGTAGCGAAGATGGAGGAGAAGTACGCATGAGTCAACTCCAGACCCATCGCGGCTTCACCCTCGCCGCCCAGTCCAAGCACCCGCGTGGGTACATTGATCTCCCGGTGGTCAACACGTTGTACCATCATATGGAGACCAAGCACAACTTCGCTGACGACTGCGATTATGTGAAGGATGTGCTGGCAGCCGCTCGGCAAGTCCTCTTCACCTCGGACAACAAGTTCATCCTTGCCAGCCAGGTGAAGATCCCGTGTTCCCACTGGGTCCTCAGTTACACCCTGTCGACCTTGGCGTTCATCATGGGACAAGACCGGCAGATCTCGCAAGAGAACTTCCGCGACCTGATGGTGTTCCATCCAAAGGACATCGTGAAACCTGACCACGGCAAGCTCATCCGTGAGCTGGACCTCGGTTGGTTCTTCGGCGCATCGGCGGGCGAGATTCTGTCTCGCTGGTTGGCCCGGGAAGATGGCCTCACCGACCTCGTGCAAACCCTGCATCTGGTCGGCGGTAGCCTGCCTCCGGGCTGGCATGAAAATACTGACGCAGCCTAGTGTTGCGTCAGTGTCAAAAGGCACCTATTGTGTGCAGGGATGTGGAACTGTCCTAGGTTCAGCCCTCATCCCGTTCCTTCTGTTTGCAAACGGAGTTTTACCCTCATGCGTAGCAACATTCTGAAAAACGCTCTGAACGTTTCCATGGAAAACGATGACGTTGTTGTCGAGAACCAGGAAATCAACCCGGTGACCGAAGAAACCTCCGTACAGGTTGACGAAGTCCTCGAGCAAGTGCGCGACGCCGGCGACGTAGTCGACGATCACGAAGAAGTGGTCGAAGAGCTGGACCAAGCCGCTGACTCCATGGAAAGCCTGATCGCTTCCCTGGAAAGCGCCATCGCTGACGGCGGCATGAGCCCGCAAGCTGCTGACGTCCACAGCCGCGCCGTGGCCATCGCCACTCGCCGCCTGCCGGTCGACGCTTCGCAGTTCACCGTATCGGTCGAATCCTACGGCGGTACCGGTGACAAGCTGCAGGCTTCCATGGAAGCTCTGGAAGGCGCCAAAGAGCTGCTGACCAAGATCTGGAACGGCATCAAGTCCGCCGTGCAGAACGCCTGGAAAGCGGTCGTCAACTTCGTCAGCACCATCGGCAAGTCGAGCGAAGCCCTGCGTCGCGCTGGCAAGCTGCTGATCGCCCAGGCTAACGGTACCAAAGGCAACGCTGCTGGCAAGAAGGTCGACGGTGCTGCTGTGGCCAAGATGCTGCACAAAGGCGGCACCATGGCGTCGGGTTCGAGCGTTGGTGGTCTGCTGACCAGCATCGTTTCGAGCGGTGCTGCTGTGGTTCAGAGCGCCAAGGTTGCTCAGACCGAGCTGACCAAGCTGTCCGGCGCCATCGCTGCTGGCCGCACCACCACCGAAGAGCAACAAGGTGGTTACGACGCCATCATCAACGCCCTGCCGAAAGGCGAGCTGCCTGGTGGCCGTGAAATCGAAGTCCAAGACTCGGGCATGCCGAAGCTGGTCGTGAAGACCGAGCTGAAAGACGGCGCTGTCGAGCTGGACGTTCCGTCCGTGAACGACATCAAGTCGATCGGCCAAGGCATCATCAAGATCGCCGACTTCATCGCCGACTACGACAAGAAGTACTTCAAGGGCCTGGAGAAGTCGATCAACGATTTCGTCAACAAGCAAGATCAGCTGATCAAGCGCATGGAGCTGGAAAAGGCCGAGACCAAGAAAGTCCGCGGCGAACTGGCTGGCTTCAAGAAGATCTCCGGCATCGCTCGCGCCGTCGGCCCGGACTACCTGTCCTACGCTGCCAACGCTGCCAAGGCGTCCTTCAACTTCGGTAAGAAGGCCCTGGCTCAGTACGCCAAAGGCGCAGCTCCTGCTGCTGCCTAAGCGCACTGCGTGACCAACACCTACCCGGCTCAGGTCGGGTAGGTGTCTTTTTATTCCGTTTGTACGAATTCTATGGTGAATTGTCCACTCCATCTCTGAAGAGCATCTGTCATGTCTGATGAAGCCCTGCCTGAACTGACAGGCAACGAGAGCGAGGGGTTCGTTGAAGTCTTGGACGCTGAGCGGGATCTGGCGAATGCCAAGGTCCAATTGGAATCGTTGCTCAACGCCACCGACGCACTGGAGTCCTTGATCTCGCATCTGGACCACAATGCCGTCGTCTCCGATGGTCACCGCGCGGCGGTCACTGTCAGCTTCGAGAACCTCATTGGTAACACCGGCTTGAGCGTCAACGACGTCCTGCCAGCCCTGATTGGGCACGAAGGCGGCACTGTCTCCACCGAGTCCCTCAAAGACCGCTTAGGCGAAGTCTGGAAGCGTCTGGTGGCCGGTGTCTTGGTCATCCTGCGGTTCTTGAAGCAGTTCTGGAACAGTATTGCGACTTACCGGGGTCGTCTGCGTCACACGGCGGTCCATTTGGCCAAAGCCGGGAGTATCTCCCGGTACGCATCGGTCAAGAAACCCATGGTCGAACTGGGGATTGAGATCAAGTCCTTGGTGGTAGGTGGTGGGGTTGTGACTGACCCTGACTCCCTGATCCGGTCGATCACGTCGGCACTGGACCAGTACCGTGTCCTGACCAACCTGTACGGTGCAGGCATGCTGGACGTCGGCAAGCAGTTTGAACGCTGCCTGACAGACGGTACCATGGGGATGGAGAAGTTGTCGCAAGTCTGCAACATCTTTACCCAGATGCCCATTGACCTCATTGCCAGCAAGCTGAGTGCGATGGTGTACCGTGATCCCCGTTTCGGTCGTCGCCTGACCCTCACGGCTCCACCGATCATTGGAGGCTGGTCGCTCTTCTTCCTGACCTTGGAACAAGAGCAACGCAACGCCGCTGCCGAGAACCTGCTGGGGTACGCCCAGTCCCTGCGCACCACCGGTGTCCGCTTCGCCCTGACCAACGTCAATGTCTCGAACATCACGTCCGGCACGGTCAAGACCGCCAACGGCCAACAGGTCCAGGTCATGGCCAAACGGGTCATCGAGATCCTGGACACCATCGAAGCCCAAGAACGCGCCATCAGCATCAGTCGCATCGAAGCCCAGATCAAGAACGTTCTCCGTGCTGGCGAGCGTTACCAGTCGATGGCAGCCGGTGGTGACGGTTCCGGTGCCAATGAAAGTGTACTGCGTTTCGTGCGCAACTATGCCAGCTGGGCGATCGGTCCGGTGGATCAGATGACCACCAACCTGCTCACTGTTTCCCGCAACCTGCTGATCTACGGACGCAAGTCCCTGCATGCCCGATAAAGGACCCTCCTCATGAAACCCAGTCTCGAACAACTGCTGGCCGAATCCCTCGGTGAGCTGAAAGGCATCGCTGCCCAGACCGCCGGCACCGGCAACGCCGATGATCTGAGCAACCCAGGCCCGGTCGAAAGCCTGGAACTGGTCACCGCTGCGCAAGTGCAGGCTGAAGTCACCGAGCACATCAAGAACGAGCGCTACAACGACAACGAAGTCCTGCGTGACGTCGAGAACGAGTTCTTCCTCGCCAACGAAGAAGAGCACGCCGGCCTGCGTAAAGAGATCGCCGAAGTGCGTGAACTGGTGGGTGCGGTTTCCAGCTCCATGGAAATGCTTTCGACCATCGCCTCGATGGAAAACGTCGACCCGACTGCGGTGGTAGCGGCCAACGCAGCCCTGAGCAACATCGGCAGCAGCATCGACGAACTGCCGCCGGTCCTCGTGGCTGAAGACGGCGTGTTCACCACCGCCTCCATGGAAGGTGCCATGGACTTCGTCAAGGCCATCCTGACGAAGCTGAAGGTCTGGGTGAAAGAGAAGTTCGAGAACATGGCGATCGGCTTCCGCCGTGGCAACCTGTACCGTGCGACTCTGGTCAAGCGTGTGGAGTCCCTGCAATCGCGCATGGACAAACTCCCGCAAGACTACGGCATCCCAGCCAAGGCCGTGCGTTACGATTCGCGCTACCTGGTCCCGCTGTTCAAAGACGGTCAAGCCATTCCGTTCACGGCCCAAGCGATTGGTCCTGTGTGCAACGAGATCCTCGACCTGCTGCGCAAAGCCGTCAAGGACGTTCACCCGGACGTCTGCAAGCGCTCCGACCTGATCGCTGACACCATCTCCAAGGTCCTCGTGGCCCGTGACGAGCAGGACGCCGAAGACACCCTGAAGAAGCTCTTCAAGGACGTCACTGGTCCGTGGCCGACCATCGGCATGGTACCTGCCAACTCCGAAACCATGGGCCTGATGTGGGGCAACCCCAACGAAGGTTACCGTGGTCGCTACCGTGACGCAGAGTGGATCATGGACCTGGTCGAACTGATCGAGGTTAACCAGCTGCCGGTCAAAGAGCGTCGTTCGGGCGGTGTGCAGATCAACATGCTGGACATCCCTGAGCTGCGCAGCATCCTGGACTCCGTGGTCAACATGATGGAAGACCCGGCCACCAGCGATGCAGGCTACTACGAGGAGCTGGCGCACCACTGGCAGAACGCCAACGACATCTGGGGCCGCTTGCTGACCATGGTCACCACCATGGAGTTCACCCAGATGAACAACGAGCTGTGGCGTGCGTTCGACATCGCTGCAACGGCGATGTTCCAGTTCCTGGACAAGGCCTACTGGCAGATCCAGTGGCTGCGCATGCCGTACCTGCGCATGCTGTCCAGCTCGCTGTACGTCATGGAAGAGCAGATGAAAGCCTACGTGGCTGTCAACCGCTGACCGATGGGGGAGGGCTTCGGCCCTCCCTTATGCCGAATCGACTGATTTTATGACAAAGATCATCCACCCGGGGAATCCCCATGCCTAACCTTCTTATCCCTTTGCCGAACACGCTCGACACGGTCTCGCGCCGCGTGGCCAAGAGTGTGATCGACAACGTCATTCGCATTGCACGGATGGACGTTGACCGCGTTGAGATCCGTGGTGAAAGCCAACAGGCTGCACAACCCGGCAGTGAGATTGGTGACACCAAACTCTTCAACCGCTTCCAGCACGACGGCCGAGTGATGGTCACCTTCCGTGAGACCTACGTGGAATCCGAGGTGCTCAACGCTGAAGTCCGTCACCCGTACGCCCAGCCTATTTTTGCTGACCCGATGATCGGGGTGCACATCAAGCCCATCTACAGCAACACCGAGATGGAACTGGCGTTTGTTTACCGGGCCAAGTCCAAATCCGAGGCCATGGTCTGGCGAGACGACATCAAGGTGCGCATGGCGGACAACCGTCAATCCCACCTGCACGAGGTCGACTACTTCTTTGCCGTCCCGGACTTCTGCTCCCAACTGCTCATGCACATCCACGAGCTGCGTGAGAGCCAAGCGGCCTACGGGGAAGACCTGGGCGAGTACCTGCGTCGGTATTACACCAAACGCGCCAAGGTCCTCACCAACCAATCAGGTAATGATAAAGTCTCCCTGTTGGTGATTGCCGAGAAGCAACTGGGCGTCCAAGGGTGGTTTGACTTCGACACCCCGGTGGAAGAAGAGAAGCAGGAAGACGGTCCGTCCTACCTGATTCAGTTCAACTACAAGTTCAGCTTCTTGAAGCCGGTCGAGTTGAACGTCCTGTACCCGCAGATTGTCCACAACCAGCTCATCAAGCCGGACTTCATTGTGGTCAAGCCGCGGGAAGAAGACCCGATGCGCCTGCCGACCTACAAGAGTGACTACCGGTTTGCGCTGGACAACTTCGATTACCTGGCTCGCATCCCGCAGAAGCCCATCGGCGGGATTCACATCCCCGACTACGACGAGTGGATTCCCAAGAACGTCACGCCTTACACCACGTCCCTGATCAACTGGATGGTGGTCTTTGAAGCCAAGGACATGCACCTCGCCTTCAATCAGGAAGACGTCCTGAACACCGGCTTCTTGCCTGAGTTCATTCAGTGGATGCGTGGGGAAGGGAACAAGCTGGTCAAGCTGGGCCAGAGTCCTGTGCACTTCTGCCTGTACCGGGACACCGAGTACATCGCTGACGGGGACCTGGAGATCGTGCTCACCGATCAGGCCTTCGAGATCCGCACCAAGACGCCGGTGGACCTGCGCCAACGGTACCACCTGCGCATGGGCTTCTGCACGGAGTTGGGCAAGTACTCGGAAGAGGCCTTGATGGCCATGCACGAGAACGGCTACAACACCCTGCGCCTGTTCCAGACGGTGATGAACCGCTTGGACGTGGAGCATGCGCAGCTGGAGCACATGACCGAGGACGGCAAACTGTCGATCTCGTTCATCAAGCGCTTCTTCGGCTTCCTGCACGACCAGCGCATTGGTTCGGAGACGGTCTCTCCACCGCCTACTGGCAACAACCAGAACAACCGTTGGCCAAGCGACAGCTGGTACGACAACGACGACAACTTCGGTTTCCGCTTCGACATTCCGTACGTCATGTACTTGACGATCCTCGCCGGCAACCGCAACAGGGTGAACGCACATGCCAGTTCCAACGATTCCTAACATCGACAACGTCCTTGCCAAGCCCGTGGTTGACCCTGTCAAGACACAGTCACCGGCTTATAAGGGCAGCACGGTCGACACCTCCGAGGTGCGCTTCGACCAACTGACCACGTACATCGCCGGTCAGTCGTGGCACGTCAACTACCTGCCCGTCATCCGAGGGCGGGATGACGATGTCCGTCCGTTGGAGCCGGGTACCCACCCGATCTTCCAGCAGTACAAGCTGGTGCAAGGGTTCGAACTGAAGGTCACTTCCCCACTGCAACCGTCGCAGGTCAGTGACACCAAGGACATGACCCTCAAAGGCTCTGCAAACGTCTATGGCGTGCTGATCCCAAACGTGGGGGACCTTATCGTCGGGGACTGCGGCGACGGCCAGGAGGGCCTGTTTGGCGTCACCTCGTCGAACCGCCTGACGCACTACCAGTCGACCATCCATGAGATCGAGTACTCCTTGATCTGCATGATGACCACCGAGCTTGCGGACAAGCTGTACAACTACAGCGTGCAGGAAACCTTGGTCTTCCACAAGGACTTCCTGGACACCGGGAACGACCCCCTCATCTCCACCGAGGAGACCGGGCTGGTCAACAACCTCAAGGAACACTACGAGCGCCTGATCGCGCTGTACTTCCATGACTTCTTCTCCCGGGACTTCAAGACGCTGTTGGTGCCCAACCAACCCCGCATCACGTACGACCCGTTCCTGCTGCGTTACCTCAAGACCATCCTCACCACGGATGACCACCCGGTGATGCGCATGATCACGGAGTTCAACGTCCAGGGCGACCAGACGATGTACGAGTTCACGTTCTGGAACTGCTTGGAGACCATGGACCACGCCATGCTCACCATGTCGGTCCACGAAGCGGGGATCGTCGACATCAACCAGTTCTACAATGGTCGTCCGACCATGAACAGCATCTACTACACGGGCGTGGAAGCGGTGGTCTACCCTGACCTCGCCCCGACCAACGTGGATGCGGGTTACCGAGGCCAGTGCTTCTCCGACCCAGTCCTCACCAACCTCGTTCGGGGTGCTGCTCGGTTCCGTGAACTGAACCGCCTGTTCCGGGAAGACATTGACCTCGATCCCACCTTGGAGATCTACGAGGCCAACTCCCCTGAGCGCGTGGCACAGATCCGTCGGGTCACCGTCGACGACTACTATGTGCTGAGCAAAGACTTCTACCTGCACAAGCCCGGTGTGCGGTTGAGCAAACTGGAAGCCTTGACCATGGCCGCCATGAAAGGCGAAGCCATTGACATCAAGACGCTGGACTTCCTCTGCACCAATGCGATGAAGTGGGACAACGTTGAACGGTTCTACTACTTCCCCATCCTGTTTACCCTGTTGCGTGTGTACAAAAGGAGAATCAAGTGAGTAATCCTCGCTTCCCCGGCCTGAACCTGGCCAGCATCGATTCGGTGCGTGCCCACATCTTCAACGACACCTACACCTACGCCATCCCCGGCTACTACCGTTACTCGAAAGAGTACAACGAGAAAGTCGGGCACTTGAGCACGGGTAGCAAGAAAGGCGACCAAGACGCCCTCTCCGAATACGTCAACATCGGCGGCAGCATCGTCGACATCCTGAAGCTGTACGAGAAAGGGTGTGACGTCAAGTTCGAGCACAAGGAGGACATCGTCACGGTCTACGAGGCGTTGCTGGCGCACATCAACTTCTGGGCCAACTACATCCGTCGTGACCCGAACGTCAAAGACGCCCCGTTGAACTCCCTCTACCTGATGTCGGACTTCTGTAACGCCATCAAGGTGCAGGTGACGGGCTTCAAACCGAACGTGGAAGACGTGCCTCACTTGAAGCGCATCTCTTCGCTGTTCGGGGGTGTGGCCGGTGCCGAAGCCCTGTTCAACCCAACTGGGGTGGGCTTGGAAGTCGAAGAGACGGCACCGACCATGGGCCGGATCGAGAAGATGCTGGCCGAACGTCAGAAACAGCAGAAGCGCTGACACGCTGGGGGTGATCCATGGAATTCCAAGAATCATCCCTCGGTGCCGAATACGACCTGATCAGCCGCGATGGCCAAGGCGTCTACTACATGTACGACGCCACCTTTGCGACCGAGCAAGAAGAGTTGACCGTGTTCCAGGTGGTCAGCGTGGATTTCATCCGGGACTACCGTAACGCGTCGTCGGATGAAATCCTCTTCAAGGTCGTGGTGCCCTGGGGTCAGTACCTGAACCGTATCCTGCCGTTCAAGGAGAACCTGAAGCTCACCATCACCCGGACGGAGATCGACGCCACAGGCGAAGACAAGAACGGTCCAAAGATGGAACAGACCTTCTTGGCCTTCTTGCCACCTGAAACCGAAACCGGGTCACTCGCAGACAGCCCCGAGACATCCACCGAATTCACGGCGGACATCTCGGGCTTGAAAGTGGTGCAGGTGCAGTTGCAGGAAGAAGCCTACAGCCAGTCGCGTTCGGAAATGGTCGGGGGTGTCTTCCGGGACTCGTCGCCATTTGACATCCTGGTGTCGTTGCTCCACAAGTCCATTCAGGACATGGAGATCGACGTCGAGAACGCCATCCTCGGGGTGGAAGCTGTCCCACCGAGCAACACCCGGAAACGCCCGACCACCATCATCCCTCATGGGACCCCGTTGGTGGCCTTGGCCGACAAGCTCCAGACCCAACAGGGTGGGATCTACACGGCTGGCATCGGGTGCTATTTGCAGAAGGGCTTCTGGCACGTCTGGCCTCCGTACAACTACAAGCGCTACGACGAAGCCGAACGGACGGCGTTGTTCATCCTGGCCCCGTCGCAACGGTACCGGGGCGTGGAGCGCACGTACCGCTTGGTGGACAAGCACTTGACCGTGTTCGTCACCGGGGGCGCCAACCGCCAAGACCCGTCGGAGATCCTCCTCTTGAACGAAGGCAACGGGGTACGTTACCCCAATGCTCAGAACATGATGGAGGGCTTCTATGAGGTCTCTGGCAACAAGGCCGTGGCAAAAAGAACAAACAACGCAAATGAATACGAGGCGGTTAGCCGTAAAGGTGCCAGCATGTCCCGGGTTTCCGAAGACATGGCTACCACCAACACCTTTAACGAGGCCTCCAAGGTGGCGTCCCGCAACGGGGCGTTCATCACCATGTATTGGGAGAACAGCAACCCCGACCTGATCGTCCCTGGCCTGCAATCTGAGGTCGGGTTCTTGGCCAACGGTGAAGTCAACTTCATCCAAGGGGTAGTGGTCCATGCTCATGCGTACTCAGCCTTGGCGGGTACGGGCATGCACCAGAAGGCTCACCAGACCACCACCGAGGTGGTTGTGATGGTGGACCGGAACTCGCCAGCGTACCAAGCGTACCTGGCACAGTCTGCTGATTCGACTCAATCATAGCAGTACATTATCGTACCGCAGTAACTTCAACCTGAGGTCCACAGCTATGTCTGAAAACCATACGCTGGGGAAGGTAGCTGTCAGGGCGGGAGAGATCCTTACCTTCACGTTCGACGACGCCGACGCCAAACATCGGCACCTCACAGTCGTGGCCATCGCTGACATCGACCTGAGTCGAGAGATGGCCTTGTTCTGTGAACGCACGGACAGGTCCGGTAAGGACATCTTCACGGAGAACGCACTGCCGCAGTTCATTCAGCACTTGGCAGAGAAGCGGCTCCTGCACGTCGGTAAAGAAGTGAGTGTGCAGTTTGGTGACCGTGGTCGTCCTGCTGCCCGCTTGATGAACGAGTACCGGTTCCGGCTCAACCCGGAGTCGTACTGGGAGGACAAGCTTGTACACCGTTACATGTCCAGTTCGTTCACGCTGTTCAACCATCAACACCACAGTCTGACCATCATGATGGGGCTCGACGCTCCGTTTTACATCTTGGCAGACCTGTTGGACATGCAAGGAGATTTCCTCGGTGTTTTAAGATTGTCCATTATCCCAGACCACCGTCACACCTTCATCAGCGATGAGGATATTGAACGTATCCGACTCGCCCTTCAAGCCGACATTGCAATGAACGTCGAAGAGATCAGCGTCATGGTGGAACGAGTCCGAGTGGCATCCAACCGTGAGTTCGGTCAAAACCTCTTCAAGCGTCACTTACCGCCTATACCAACCCCTATTACCGAACCTGAGTCAACCCCTCAATAAAGGTACTCGACATGAATCAACGTAACAACAACACTTCCTGGAAATCCTCTCCCCGTCCCCAGTCCTCGAACCGTGATGAGCGCCGCCCTCAGCGCTCCTCCAACTTCGGGAGCCTCGAGACCCTGCGGGAGATCACTGTCGCGCCCCGTAAGCCCCAGGTGCAGCCTGAACCCCTGAAGTTCGAAGGGGCGGTCAATGCCTGGTACAAAACTGTGCGCAACGGGGCGACCCACAAGGTCTTCCTGGTCGAGGTCAAGAAGGACCAAGTCACCTTCAAAGACCAAGAGAACGACAAGCACAGCCAGAGCATGTCCCTGGCCAAGTTCATGAAGTTCTACCAGCCGGTGTGACCCGTTAAACGGAGAGGGCTTCGGCCCTCTCCTATGCCGTTTGCGGTGGAGTAAAAACAAACCAACCCGTTAGATGGTGTGTATTTATAGGAGCTATGCATGAAACCCGCCGATAAGGAGTTCGAGTCGCGTAACGATCTGGAAGATGCTTACTATGCAGGGCGCTTAAAGCCCGGTGAGAACTACTACGTCCGCAACATCGACATTATCTACCGCCTGTCCCCAACCCGGAAAGGCTTCGTTGAAATCCCGAAACATCACCCTGAGAGGCGCTATGGACCACATCTACATTTGGTGGCTGGACAAGTGGCTGTTGATGGCGACGCACATGCTGGAAGAGGAAGCGGATCGCGGTAACCACTCGATCAACATCCTCCCAGGTCACATCAAGATGGCGCTGAACCAGGCCTGCGGTAAGCACTACGGTGGCCAGCTGTACCCACCGATCACATTGACCGAGAGCATCAACCCCGATCACCTCGACAATGTGCAGGAAGAGAAAACCCTGGCAGCCATCTTGACCAACGGGTGGTTTGGCATCCCGTTTGAAGAGGTGCACTTGCCCACGGTGCGTCAGTACCCAGGGATCGTGACCACCTTTGCCCTGAAGGCAGTCAGGAAGTAATGGACTACTGGAAGGCCATGGGCTGGGAGTGGAGTTTCACGTGGTGTGGCGTTGGAAGTCGCAACGACCTCCCCGAGGAATACGAACCCCTCCTGCGCTGGGTCGGTCATTGCCTAGCCCTCTTGGGCGGTGTCCTGTGCACGGGCGATGCGCCTGGGTCGGACACCTGTTTCTGGGAAGGCTACGAGCTGGGTAGGCAGGCTAACATGCCCCCTGCCCAGATCTATTACACCCGGAAGAAGAACATGCGGGGTCTGTCTCACGACGTCTCTAAGGGACATCACGAGGCAGAGCAGTACGCAACGTACGACGAGGCACAATCGCTCGCGTACAGGGCTCGTGGGAGCTTTGAGGGGCTGTTCCCGTCAGGGATTGCGCTTCATACCCGCAACGCCTTCCAGGTCTTGTCGGAAGAACTGTGTTTCCCACGCTGGATCACGGTCTTCTGGGCAAAACCCGTCGGCAAGAAGGGCAAGGTAGCCGGTGGAACCAACACCGCGGTCCAATTGTCCGTCATGCACGGCGTCAAGAAGGTCAACCTCTACATCGAGGAAGACCGCACCAAGTTTATCGACTGGGTAACCAAGCAGCTCATCAAGAAAGGCTTGGCTGTACCCACCCTCGACCTCATCAAGGAACCTCACCATGGCAACAATCACCAAAACCCTGAACATCACGCACCGCCTGGAGATGAAACGCATCCGGGTGGCGAACCACTCGTCAGTGAAGTGCCACTACGAGCCGCTGCCGGGGCGGACGAAGGACAGCTGGCTGGCGTCGATCAAGCTGGACGTGGATCTGGAGAAGAACCACTACTGGCTATTGAGTGACGGGCGGGACGAGAAGCGTTGGCTGGTAGAATTCCCAGTGGGGACGTTCAAAGGCAACCCGCAACTCGTCAGCCGTGACCTGCTTCGTCAGTATGACGAATGGAACACCCTGATCTTCGGTGAATGGGTCAACAAGTTCGGGGGCCGGGTGGTCGAGATCACCCCCGAGGTGATGACCCACCACATTGGGGAGGCGCCTCAACCCGACCAGGACCGGATCTACTTCATGGTCTGGCCAGACGCGGTACGTCACGTCGTGCGCTACGGCGTCAAGCAACACAAGAAATTCAAGAAGGGGGTGTGACATGGACAAACACGACATCATCATCGTCGGCAGCGGTCACCAGAACCTGACCGCCATGTGTCGAGAAGCGGGCTACAGGGTCACAGAGGCCCACGGGGCTCGGGGATTGGTAGTCAAGCCCAAGAAAGAACCCAAGCCGATCAAAGCCATGTCTCTCGCTCAACTGTTCGACCTCCACCCACGCGATACCTCTAACGACAACGAACCTCAACAAGGATAATGCATGCTTCGCTACACGCCAACACACAAGGGCTTCTTACTGGCCATTGAAGGTCCAGACGGGGCAGGGAAATCCACGCTGCGCAACTGGCTGAACGAGTGGTTCCAGTCTCACGGCATCACGGCGGTGCTCACCCGTGAACCCGGTGGCACCCCTGAAGCAGAAATGATCCGTCAGGACATCCTGCGGGAACGCGGTCCCCATGAGGAACCTGTCTGCGCCATGACTCAGACCCTGAAGTTCATGGCGGCCCGGGCCCAGCACGTCGAGGTGCTGCTCAAGCCCCGTCTGGCCAATGGCGAGCTGGTCATCACCGACCGCTTCTGCGACAGTACCTTCGCGTACCAGAGTCAAGAGGGTGTTCCGCTGGGCAAACTGCGTGTGATGCACGACGTGGTGTTCGACAACTTCAAGCCGGACCTGACCATCCTGCTCGACGGCGATCCGACCGTCTTCCGGGACCGCATGGCAGAACGTGGTCAGGACTCGCTGAACTTCTACGACCTCAAGCCCATGTCGTTCCACCAGCAGTCCCGTAAAGTCTACCGCGAATGCGCCTGGATGGACGGGAACCGTTACGCGATCATCGACGCTGAACAAGGCTTCGAGCAAGTGCAAGCGCAACTCATCCCACACCTCATGGACATCGACGCCTGGCTCCGTCAGCGCCCACGCCACGAGGCATAACCCTGAGTGGTGGCTTCGGCCACCGCTTTTGACGTCTTGGAGGTCACCGTGAGCATCATCCTAACCACCATCTTGGCTGGCGAAGAAGAACCCATGCAGCCAGTCGGAGTGGACAAGAACGGCCACCACCGTTTCTTGGAGAATCGCATCGTGCGGGACATGTTGGACTTCGCCTCCCCTCGTGGCATGGACCTGAACGACATCGCTGTCCGTGCCTGTCGAGGCCAGTACAACCAAGCCGAGCAACGCCAGTTCGCGCAGTTGATCGGTTACAGCGTCAGCGGGTATTCGGAGCTGTCGTACGTCAATGATGCGTCGTGGGAAGAAGCTTGGCGGCGTGATCGTGCCCTTGGGGCTGAGAATGCTGAAGGCGATCCGAACGACGCATAACCCTACATTACTCTTGTGTACCATTCACCTTAGATCATCACCTGGAGTTTCCAATGCACACCTCGCAATCGACTCATCACCGTATCTTCGCCGTCAGCCACGGCACCGACGTCCTGCTGGATGTCATGGCCGGTATCTGTGCCGACATCACTGAAGACCGCAAGGCCTTCGACTTCACCATCGAAGAAGGCGATGACTGCACGCTGGACACCCTGATCCGCGACATGTTCCCAGCCCGTCTGTTGCCGTCCATTGGCGCCGACAACCCGTGGAACGCCGACATCGCTGACCTGGCAGAGAAGCTCGGTGAACTGTGTGCCGAAGAAGGTTACGTGCCGCAGACCGAGATGTTCACCCGCAAGTTCTACGAGAACGGTGTGAACGCCACCTGTGACATCGACTGCATCCAGCTGATGGACCTGCTGATGGCGCTCTCGGGCAACCATTACACCATCACCGGCATCTACACCCAGTGGGCGATGCACAGCAACAAGCTGGCCTTCGGGGCGCATGCTGGCGGTACCCGCATCACCACCCGTCACTTCTCGGTGCCGTGCTTCACCCTGCCGGAGCGTGCTGAGACCGTGATCGAGACCCTGGCCAAGCACAAGCTGTGCGAAGTCGGCGACTACTTCGTGCTCGAGTTCCTGAACCCGATCCTGGACAACGTGCCAGCTGGTCCGATGCACACCTCTGTGGAGCGTGCCCTCATCCGAGCCTCGGGTGAATTCAGTGACGCTTCCACCACCCGTGAGAACCTCTTCAACCCAGGTCACCACGGCGAGCCGGAACCAGAAGCCGGCGTTGACGACTGATCCACCATAACCCGAGGGACTCCGGTCCCTCTTCCCGTTTCCCGCATAAACACCTAGGACATCACCATGAGCACTACTGACATCAAAACCGGCATCGAGTACGACACCCTGAACCAAGAGTCCGCCATCCTGGACCAGTTCGAGGCCATCAAGAACCCGAACGCCAAGAAGGTCAAGAAGTTTGCTGCCCGCATGTACAACGAGTGCACCCTCGAGATCCAGAAGCGTCTCTGCCGTGACATCTTCCGTGCAGACGACCCGGTCAAGTACATGCGCTCCTGCATCGACAAGATCCGCGACTGCGCCATCCTCGTGGAGCAGTTCATTGAAGACGGCTGCCACGGCATGATCTTCACTGGCAAGAACGGCACTGACGTTTACCCTGTTCAGCTCAACACCCGCGAGTCCTGGTTGAACGAAGGTAAGCGCTGGGATGAAGAGCAGGAAATGATCATCCAGCATGAAGCCGTGAACAACTGGATGAAGGACCACGACAAGGGCTACTTCTACGGCAAGGTCGTACTGTTCCCGAAATTCGGCTTCTCCGGTGAACCCCGGATCGTCGAGATGGCATGTGGTGACACCGAGGGCATGGTCAAGTACCCTGGCACCAACTTCTACGTCCGTCCGCAGGCCACCCACGACATGCGTGTGGTCCATGAAGAAGTGGCAGCACAGATGAAAGCTGGTAACGACACAGCAGCCCTGCGCCAGCTCTTCCACCTCACCCACGGCGCCTAAGGATCACCCATGAACCTGAAACTCTGCATCGACACCTCTCAGGAAGCCCGCGACCTGATTGATGCCACGGCGTTCTCCACGTACGCCAGTGGGAACTACCGGCTGGATCACCCTATCATGGAGCACCTCAACTGCCTCGCTGAAGAGGAGGAAGGTTGGCGTCCCGTGGCAGTCCATGTCATGCCGTTCACGGTGGTCGATGGAAAGAACGTTTATTATGCGTTTAACAGCGTTCAAGACCCCACCCTGTATGTCAGCTTCCCGATCTACCAAGACGACTTCGTAGCCCCTGAGGGCGAGCAGATGATGTCCTTCTGCCGCACCATCATTGGCAAGATCGTCCGGACCTTCGATGCACCGCACATTGACCTGAAACTGGACATGACCAAGTTCCTGTTCCCCACCACGGTCAAAGGTGAGTTCGTCTGGGCCATGGAGATCCGAGGTGAGAACCATCAGGTGGTTGATGAACTGGTGGGCCAATTGGGCAGCGTGCTGGGGCGAGTGGCCCTGGATGACATCCTCAGTGGCACCGTCCAAGTCAACAGCCTGTCGTTTGACGCCGTGACGTACAAAGACCCAAAGCAACCCCTGCTACCCAATAACCTCACCCTTTAGGAGCTGCACCATCATGGATGCCCAATCGGCTATCCTGCTGTTCAACATCTTGATCCCCTTTCTGCTGACCGCTGTGATCGCCCAAGTGGTGCGTGACCTGACGTACCCGGTCATGAAGGAACCCCTACTGGTCACAGGTGAAGCCACACCTGCCCGAAAGAGTATCCTTTCACACATCGCTGACTGCGGATTGCTGTACCCGGCAGTGTTCGTATACTTGGTTGCCGGTTTCGATTGGCTGGCCAAGTGACATATCGGGACTGGCAATGCCAGTCCCTTTATTTTTAGTTTGGTAAATAAATACAAGCGCCTCACCTTCTATGATAAACACTGGGCTGAGGACACATCCTCAGCCCCTTATTCGGAGTGACCGAAATATGTTCAGTGGAATCCGCGTATCCGTCGACAAACTCCCCAAGGAAACCGGTCGGATTGTGGTCATGATGCCCAGCCTGTTGCACGTCAAAGCGCTCCAGTTCCTGCTCAAGGACAAGCTCAGTCAAGACCCGCCGATCCGCTACGCCGAGTTCATGGAGGACCCTGACAAGTTCCCGGACAAGGCCCGCTTGATCTTCCTGCAAACGGACAACCCCAACCTCGGGTGGAAGTCCATGACCCCCAAGGCGATGTTCATGGCCGACGAAGTATTTGCCCTGGTAGGTAAAGCACTGATCCCGTCCCGTGACCAGACTGGCTACCGCTGGGGCGACCAAGAGAAAGGCATCCTGTCCGTGGACGTGTTCGTCAATTACTGGGAAGCGTACAACCACGTCAACCGTTAATAAAACCATCGGGTTGATCTTGTATAGACCGTGTATTAAAAGGGGTTACCATGTACAACAGAAAGAGCACGTTTGCCTTCGAAGAACTGTGCAGCCTGACCGGTATCGACTTCCGGACGGAATTGGACATCGCCGTCAACTCCGTGCCGAAAGCGGTGGACTTCCATGCTGCGGTCAAGTGTGCCCGCACGTTGGTGCGTCATGGCATCCATATCCCGTGTGTCCTCACCGAAGGCCCTGACCCGTCGGGCAACACCACCATTGTGATCCAGCACAAGCTCTCGGGGTTCAAGCACGCCTACGTCACGTCCTTCGTGACCTTTGACGAAGACCTCAACCTGATCCGCACCGACCTGGCTGTGAAAGGCATCACGATGGCCCAGCACCAGTCGATGCTGATTGACGCTTGGCCGGGTGACAACATCCACGGCAAGATGTTCGAGAACGTCAACCCTGGGATGCTCGTGCCGATCACCTACCTCATGGCAGCCTTCACCGACCACATCTTCAAGCTCGTGTTCAATAACGAGTACGAAGATGACCTGATCCACACGGTGCTGTTGGACGGGGAGCATGTGTTCGGGGAGCACCTCATCCTCATCAACGGTCATCCGTATGACAAGCTCTCCGATCGTCAGACGTGGTGTGTCGACAAGCAAGGCATCCCTGACCTGCTGGTCTTGGCGGCCATTCTGTTCCACCGTGAGCACCAGGACCAACGCAACATCAACTTCGTGCTGGAGCTGCCTGAGAAGGCTAGCGAAGGTCGTGCACTCCTGGGCATCGATGCCGAGTAATCGACTTCCAAGGGTGTTGTGATCTTATGGCACATTCCAACAAAAGCAACTTCAGGTATTGTCTATGGATCGCACTCCCTTGGCGCTCTGGGCGAAACACTTGATACGGGCCGCCATCGAGTACTTCAATGAACGGTCAGTACAAGCTTGCCTCATCGTCGACAACACAATTCTCAAGGATGGAGTCCTGAGTGCCATTACCCAGGACAGCAACAGCAGCGATTTCATCGTCTGTGTGGCCCCCGGCTTCACCACCCAGTTGGATTTCGGTGATGACGGCGTGACCATCAGCGTGCGCTTCAATGAAGTCCCCCATTCCATGAGTATCCCGTACCACGCAGTGAAGGCGGTGATTGCCGCCAACAGCAACGGGGTCTTGACCGAGAACGGTCACCTTAACCTGATCAGCATCCCGCCGGTGGTCTACCCGCCTGCCTCCCGCTGCCGGAATAAGGAAGAACTAGACCGACTGGCCCAGCAAGCGGTCGAGGATGAGATCCATGCCCAGCCAGCCCAATCCGAATTGCAGTTATACGCCCGACGATCATGAGGACGCAATGATCACTGAAACATGGCACGACACCTTCTCCAAACTTGAGACGTTCACGCACGAGCTGGAGAAAGAGAAGTCCTTCGTTGCCCTCTACGAACTCAAGCCGTTGTGGCGCATCATGCTGTCTGTCCAGCTCCGGTACATCCCGGTCTTGGACCCAGCCCTCACCAACCGCTTGAAACAGATCGCCGAGCGTCTGGAGATCCGAGACGTGGCCCCGTCCGCATATCCTGTTGAGGTCGCTTGTACCCTCTTGGGGAACCTCGGGTACTCCTGCTCCATTGATCCAGATTCCTTCGACGAAGAAGATCGCTGAGTCTTCGTCGTTCCATCCAGCCAACACCTTGCAATAAGGGAACACCATGAAGAACGATAACATTCCCAATCCCTTGACCTTCCTTGGTCATGCCATCGTCTTTGTCGAGACTTACGACGACGTGGCACGTATCATCACCAAGATGCCCCAGATCGGCGAGTTCTTCGTCATCGGGGACAATGCCAAGAAGCCGGGTGACGCGGTCACTGCGGTGTTCAAGGACCGTGTGGTGAAGCAGTTCCGTATCCGGGCATCGGGGTCGTGGAATTCGTTGTTCAGGGCCATGGCCGACGTCCATGAAGCACGAGGGGTCAACGGCAAGTACTCCAAAGCCGGTGACCTGATGTTCATCTCGCTGCACAGTGCCCACGAGATCTCCTCGGCGCTGAACCGTCACCGGGCCGTGAACAACATCACGTGCCGGGAGATGTACTGGCTGGACACCATCCACCTGGGGGAAGAAGCGGACCTGCTGGTGGACAAGGCCCTCAAAGCCATGCCCTCGGTCATCACCCCGGTGCGGTACGCGGACCTGACAGCCCAACAGCGCTTCAACCTGACGGCGTTCGAGTTCCCACGCTTCACCCGCCCTGTCCATTGCGTGAATTCGGTGGACAACACGTACAACGGCAGCGCGTTCTACCCTGATCTGGAGATCAGCAAGCAGTTCAAGCTGCCTCCAAACATGCCCTTCTGACGAGAGATCCTCACCATGATGATTCATTTCCAACACCAAGACGACCACATCGTAATCGGTTCTGTGAAATACGACGAGGAGGCCATGGCTTCCCTGTTGGACAAGTTCAGCGAGAACGGTGTCGTTCCGGCGCTGCACTATTTGGTGCACGAAGGCGACCAGCACCTGCTGATGGTCCACCACAAGGCCTTCGAGGACTTCAAGAGCAACCCTGTGGCGTGCTTGGAGAAGGTCAAAGAGGTCATCGGTGAGGAATTCGCCGGTGGGTTCACGGTGGACACGGTCCAGCCATGACGAGAGGGGCTTCGGCCCCTCTTTATGCCGCCTCAAATGGTCATTTTGAACAAACTTGACCTATCAAATGGATAACCTGAGGGCACTACCATGGAACGCACCTATCTTTACAAGCAAGACGGGCCGATCTGCGTATGGTTGACGGATGACCCTGTCAAGATCGGGCAACTGAACTATGAAATGTACGACTGGATGGCCAAACACGAGGTAACCCTCAAAGGCCACCCGTTCATGCTTTTCATTTCGTCGCCCAACAGTGAGAATTTGAAGAAAGACCCCGAGGCAGCGCTGGCGTTTGCCCGTGATTTCATGACCCGTGACCAATCCGACCTCATGGACTGGGCTCGCGTACTGCTGCTGTAACTACTAAGGAGGATGTGGTGTCAACAAAAATGCAGAAGAGGATGAAAAAGGCTCGCAAGATGCGTGAACGCCAGATCAAAGTGTTCTGGGGGATCGGCTTCCTGGTCTTGTTGGCCGTGGCCATTGGGCTAGTGACGCCTGCACACGCCTGACGGGGGAGTGAGATGGAAAAGGTAGAAGGCAACGTCCATTTGATCGGTGGCAAGATCCGAGACCAGTACGCGGACCATTGCTGCCTGCACGTGCACGACATCGAACTGGCGGACTACTTCGAGCAGTTCGTCGGTAAGTGCGTGACCGTGCGTTACTGGGTAAACGACCGGGCACTGGAGTCGGTCGACCAAGCGGTTGAGCTGACCCTAGAGGAAGCCTTCGGTCAAGGTGCGGTCCATGCCAACTGCACGCACCATTGGTCTGAGGTCACCGGTTACCTGTACACCACCGAGAACGCCAAGGTGGGTGGTCATGACCTGATCGCTGAACTGGAAAGCTGGGTGGGCAAGTTTGTGCTCATGGAGATCAAAGTCCATGAGGGTGAAGAACCCCTGTACCATCCGGATGACTGCCGTAGCGGTCAGAAGAACGACCCTAGGTCCCAGTCGGCCCACAGCGCGCTCCTCACAATGCTCAGGAAGATGTAATGGACACTGAGTACCATGAGCAGACGATCGACTTGGTTGACGTCATTCAGAAGCAATTCCCGCGCTTGGACAACAACCTGTCCTTGAAGCAAAAGAACATCCTCCGTCGTGAAGCGCGTTCCAAGAAGCGCGCCATGATGAACACTATTACTTCCGCCCTTAGGAGCATTATCGATGATTCCCTCTAGCCTTGCCCTGAACGAAAACTTCATGACCCCGACTGACGATCAGTACCACGACCTGATCGAAGAAGTGTTGGCCAACGGTTCCTTCAAGGGTGACCGCACTGGCACGGGCACCAAGGCTGTGGTGGGGCGTATGGCCCGTTACAACCTCATGAACGGCCGTTCGCCTCGCCTGACCACCAAGTTCATGTCGGACAACCCCGAGCGTGAGATGTTCTGGTTCATCGGCGGCAGCTCCAGCATCAAGGAACTGCGTGACCAGAACATCGGTATCTGGAACAGCTGGCTGATGGAAGGGTCGGCACAGTACCGTGACCTGACTCAAGCCGAAATTCAGACCGCACTGGTCAAGCACCTCAACGTGACGGACTTCAGCGCCATCCATAACCCCGGGTTGCCAGTGGGTGAGTTCACCATCGCCATTGACGAAGACGACAAAGACCGTGCCGTTTTCGAATACGCTGACGAGACGTCCTGGGGGTTTGCGTACTCCCGTATGTTGAACCGCCTTCCGTCCAAATTAATCGATGGGGACATTGGCCCTGGTGGCTACGGTCCTCAGTGGCGCCACTGGAAAGACGTGCAGTTGGTGAGCAGGGCACAATTGCACGCTTACCGTCAACAAGGCTACAAGCAACTGGGCAAGGTCAACCCACCTGATCTGCCTTATGGCGTGGAAGAACTCACTGCGGCGCTCGATGCACATCTGCGCGGCAAAGGCTTTGCTAGCACCAGCATTGGCGATGCCGATTCGTGCATGCTGCCTGAACGTGGCTGGGAGGCCGTGGGTGACCCGACGAAGAACGAGTGCGCTCACGTCCTATACCTCAACGAGGATGCACTGATCGACTGCTACGTCACCCTCCTTGACGTTCCACGGTTCGTCATGTACCGCGAGATCGACCAGCTGGCCAATGCGATCAAACTCCTGCGTGAAGATCCGAACAGCCGCCGTATCATCATCTCGGCCTGGAACCCGGCGTTGACCTGGAAAGCAGCCCTGCCACCGTGCCACCTGTACTTCCAGTTCATCTCGCATGAGCTGACCATCGAACAGCGTTACGCCATTGCCCGTGACCGTGTCGCCCTCGAGAAGTACGACATCGAGAAAGCGGCCAAGAGCGGTATCGTCGATGCGGCCCTGCGTACCTGGATGCAATACGACCTCGAGGCTGACCGTAAAGACTGCACCGATGAAGACCTGCACGCCAACATGGATACCGTGCGTATCCCTCGCCGTGGCCTGTATTGCTTCCTCCTGCTGCGCTCCAACGACCTCGGCCTGGGTCAACCGTTCAACGTCGCTCAGTACGCCACCCTGACGCACATGGTCGCCCAATGCGTTGGCATGGCCCCATTGGAGCTGGTGTGGACTGCGGTGGACGCTCACGTGTACACCAACCACGTGGACGCCCTGAACAAACAGCTGAACCAATCGTCCTTGGACTGCATCCCGCGCATCAAGCTCGCCAAGGGCATCACTGAGATCGACGACTTCGACATCTCGAAAATCGTCATCCACGACTACGAGAGCCACGAAGCCCTCACCAAGTCCATGCCTGTGGCCGTGTAAGGAAAGGGAATGAAATCCATCAACCATGCTCGCAACGCTGTCCGGTTTGCCATTGTGGTCTTCTGGCTGGTCGTCATCGGATTGGCCTACACCGCCTATTCGCACTCTGGCAATGCGTTCGCGCTGAGCTGGGCAACCTGGCTGCTCTACGCAGTCCTGGCAATCGTTGTACTTTACGCCGGTGTCGTTTACACCATCAAACTCTGGAGCTTCAAGTAATGAAAAAGGTAGTAGTAGCTGTCCTCATCGCACTGGCCATGGTTGGTTGCAGCCGTACTCCGTCGAACGTCCACGTGATCTCGACGTCTAACTGCGGTGCGTCGTGGGAGAAGCTTGCCGTTGGCTCCACTGTCCCGAAACACACCGGTAACCCCTGTGGCTACAACGTAGCGCTGCCGAACTGGCCGATGGCGGGTGGTACGCAGTTCAAGACCCAATTCTCCAAGAAGGTCCTGAGCAACGCCAAGATGTCGTACACCTACACCATCACCGACCCGCTCCGCTTCATCAACGAAGCACGCTACCTCGGCAAGATGGGCGGTTCCCTCGAACTCTCTT
>RCUU01000227.1_pt1 | contig 32638 bp, 18 predicted proteins | sample 2166211 | NCBI WGS metagenome assembly RCUU01 (sample SAMN09932620, study PRJNA488358) | compost metagenome | feature: garden; material: soil; isolation source: compost soil in phenylacetic acid-enriched culture | place: Germany: Experimental Botanical Garden Goettingen | collected 2016-01-27
AACCGCATAAAAGAAGGAAGTGTAGTACAGCTTTTTCATGTCTATATCTCCTTATGAAATGATCTTGTTTATTGACAATTTACCATAAGAAAATGAACAGAATATGAATTGAATGTTACAATAAAAGCACTTTAAGAAAGGTATTGAAGTCTAGTAATTCAAACGATAGATCGCCTTGTTTTCAAGTCCGCGAATCATCGGAGTCCACTCCTCGGTTTCCGATGTTGTCAGCAGTGCATCCTCCACCATTTGCAGCTTGGCATCAAGGGCGTCAATATGGTGCAGTGCTACGGCTTCCGGTAGCTGCGGACCTACAGGACTGCCCCATTCTCCTAAATTATGATGGGATAATACCAAATGCTGTAAGCCAAGCACCTTTGGAGAAGCTGTGTCGATGTCAAGACGGATCGCTGCTTCTGTTATCCATTGTGAGGCCATAGAAATGTGGCCAATCAGCTTGCCCTGAGTACTGTATTCAGATACGATACCAAGCTCGGCAACCATTTCCTCGGGTTTTGCAATGTCATGCAAAATAATACCCGCCTTCAGCAAATCGGCATTCAAAAATGGTCTCTGTTTGCACAAGAAATCGCCTAGCTCCAGCATTCGCACCATATGATAGGCTAATCCGGCATAATAAGCATGGTGATGGCTTTTGGCCGCTGGATAATGAACCAGCTTCTCCCCTACTTTATTTATACAGAAGGATACGATCTTCGCAATCTCCTCATCCTTGATGTCCGTAATGACACTGTTGATCGTATGAATTAACTGATCCGGCCCGATCGGAGCAGAGCGAATGAAATCTGTCAGCTTCACCCCGTCCTCTTCCTTAGCCGGACGTATTTGTACGATTTTCACCTGTAATCTGTCTCTGTACGTCTGTACAATCCCTTTTATCTTAACCAGACCCATTGGAAAAAAGGTCTCTTTATCTGTGGCGGAGGCATCCCAAAATTTCGCAGATATTTCCCCGCTGGAATCACAGAGCACAATGTCAAGATAATCCTTTGGCGGCGTACTGTTCGTCTGTCTAACCACAAGCTCCTTCAAAAGATAGAAGCCAACAAACTCTTCTTGATTGGCAAGTTTCTTTATTATTGTCACACTAATTCCTCCACAGTAATGATAAATCCATTATACTACAGGAGCTATATCTATGACTCTCTCTGCGAATTACTGATAAAACACAACATAGCTCCCTATTTCATAGTATTCGCCTACCCCTAACAGCTCCGGAGCAACCTTGCTATACACTTTAGAAATTACATCTTCCATATCCTCTTCATCCATATCAGCAAGTAGCCGGAGAGATATAGTAGGAGCTCCATTTTGCAATTCTCTGGTCAGCTTGTCTCTATATTCTGTAAGCGTGCTGACTTCCAGATCGTGAACGACATAATAATCATGTTTGTTCGTGCTTCCAATAAACTGCCCGATATCTTCATCCAGCCAGTACTCCATATCCTCTATATAGCCGAGCTCATCTGCCATTTCATCGTTAGAGTTGTATAGAAAATAAGGTACACCCGCATTGGTCGCACCATTCGTGGAGTCCACATTCAGCCATTCTCCACCGATGCTCACTTTGTTCCAGGCATGCGGTATTTCATCCAGGGTTCCCGTTACAATCACATTATCAATACCCGCCAGATCAGCCAGAAGCTTATATGAGTAGGCGTAGCTCATACACACACCCAGCTTCTCTACCATTACACCGTAGGTACTAAAGGCATCTTCATATTCCGGATCGACGTATTCAAAATTATGCGACAGTGAATTGTCATAGGCATCATCGTCATAAATTGCATTTTGCTCCAGATAATTATAAATTGCCTGGCGTTTCTCCTCATCATTCATATCATCCTGAACAATAGAATGGATAATGGACTTGGCCTCTTGGACGGTCTCTTGCTGCTTGCTCTGCATCGTTTTCTTGGGGTTCTGATAGTAAACAGTTAACGTATTAGTAGATGAATTATACAAATATTTCTCCACTCCGATAATAAGCGGGTTTTGATATACAACCTTTTTGAAAACATCATACACATCCTCTGTTTCTTGCACCTCGGGAAATGCTTGCAGCGAGATGCGCTTCTGACCATGAATCAAAAATCTGGCCAAATATTCCTCTATCGCAGAGTCCGCATTCAAAGACACTTCCTCTAAAATGTCGGGCTCAGGAACTGTGTCCCTATCATGCGCGTTCTTGCTATAATCAGTATCCGAAGCAATACTAAAAGGTATGATAATTGGTTTCTCCAGCTTGGTTGGAGCAGCCGTCTTAAGATCATAATTGATTCGTATATAATAGCTGTCAGCGTTCCATTGCGGCAGATCGTCAGTTTTTGAACTAAAGTAAGTCGAGTCTCCATCAGATGGAGGTTCTATTCTAATTTCCTTTCGGCTGGCCTCATTCGAAAAATATGTATTTGCATAAATATCGCTTTCAGGCAAAGCTTGCTTATCGGTATGTACGGAAATTATGTCCGATGCAGCGTAATCACTAGTAAAGCGAGACGTAAAGCGAGCCTTAAATCCTTCATGATCCATAACTCCGTTAATTGGCGACTTTCCCAGGATCTCTATCACCTGATACTTTTTCTTCAAATGGCCAACCGTCAGTTGGTTTTTATCCGCCGATGCGACAGCCTCTTCAGATTTGCTGCTTTCAGCAGGTAAGGTGCTTGAGCTCTCCGCTCTTTTTTTGTCCAGCTCCGCATTAACGAGATTTTGTCTATAATCGGCCAGTATATCTACCCAAAAACAGCCCGTCAAAAGAAATGAGCATAATAGTAGCGGAATAACAGATTTATAGATAAATTTCATTCCTGTAATCATCATTATCAACCCCATTTCGACAATTACCGCATGGTCATTATATCATTTAATAGAAGTAAATACTGTATATATTTGTATGAATAAGCATGTAAAAAGCCCTCTACCTGCACGAACTATCAGGTAGAGGGCTGATGTCACTTCACAACTGAATATGAAATCATTGAATATTTAATAGGGTATACAGCATCTTCGCAATTTCCGCGCGAGTCACATGGCCTTGTGGATCAAATTCATTTCCACCTTTACCTTGTACTAATCCCAAGGACTGTGCCTTGGTCACGGAATCCTTGGCCCAGGACGATACCTTGCTGAAGTCTTCAAAGGTCTTCACAAGGGAGGATGAAGATGACGTAGATGTAGTGCTCGCCTTCATCAGATCCCCAAGCTTAACCAGAATAACAGCAGCTTCTTCTCTCGTAATCGTATCCTTTGGACGGAATTTGCCATCGCTGCCCTGAACAAGTCCAAGTTCAGCTGCTTTCGCAATATAGGAAGCGTAATATGCATCCTGGGATACGTCTGTAAACGAAGCCTTCGCATTGCCGGTTTCAAGACCAAGTGCACGTACAGCCAGTACGGCAAAGTCCGCGCGAGTTACATTCATATTAGGAGCATAGCGATGTGCGTCCACTCCGGTTATGATGTGCTTCGCCGTCAGCTTCAGAATGTATTCTTTAGCCCAGCTTTTCGCCAGATCATCAAATTGCTTGTGATACTCCAGAATCGCGAATTCTGAGAAATGGTCCGTTGTAAAACGAACAACGTTACCGTCGAAGGTTCCTCCCAAATACTCTGTATTCGTTCCATTCAAATAATAGACTCCTGCATATTGCGGGTCAAAAGCCTTCTGTTGATCAGCACTGAGCTGACGTTCAATCGTAACAGGACCGTTAAACTGATGAATTGCAGTTTCTTGCTGTCCCTTCATCTTGACCATCGATAACGTATAGACAAGACCGGTAGCTGTAAATTCCTTAGCCTGGTTAGTGTACTGACTCACTGCCGCTGTTACCGCTGCATTATTCGTAATATCCACGCGCAGTACAATTTCGTCCGCATCGGAGAGATTGTCCGGCAAAGACATAGCTGGAAGCACTACCCCCACTGAAGGAGCTATTACTTTCAGAGTCAATTTGCCATTTTTCACTAATTGAAGACCTTCCGCCTCGATGGCAAGCTTCAGATTTTCCAGTTCAGCAGCAGAGCCATTAAGCTTGATCTCAATGGTCCCCTGCTTGCCCTCTTCCACCGCTTTTTTCATAGCAGAGCTATCCACATGATAACCGCCGTCTTTGCTCGGGCTCAGCTCAATTACTCCATCCTTAACAACGGCATTTGATGAAGTGGAGCCCCCATTGTTCGAACTCGTGCCACTGCCGGAGCCGGAGGAATTGCTGTCTCCACCATTGTTCCCCCCATTGTTGACTTCTCCGGTATAGAAGCCCCAAATATCTGAAAGGACAGAACCGCTATGTTGATCTTCCGCTTTTACGTACCATTGATAATAGCCCTTTTGCAGGTTTTTCCATACTACAGCTGCATTTGATCCGCTCGCTACATCATTTTTCACATCAATAAGCTGATCGCTGTACACCTTAATCCCGATGTAGTCGGTCGCTACTCTCTTCGTAGCCGGCTGCAGATCCAGTGGAAGCGAGAATTCATCCTTATCAGGAAAATTAACGGGATCATAAAAATTGTAGGTATCCAGGTAAGGAGAATAAGTTTTCACATGCAGCATGTTATTCTCCATATCAAATTGCAGCAAACGGATGTATCCCAAGCCCCCCTCAGGAGCCCCTTGATAATCGGCGAGCATTTGATATACTTTACGATCCGCAACACCGTCGCCATCATCATCAAGCTCATCGATCTTCAGTTCGGAATCATGGTAATGTCCGGACAAAGCTGCAATCACATTTTTGTTCGGTTTTACTACTTTTTCAAAAATCTCATCAGCGATTGGAGCACGGTTGTTGGACACGAGCAAATATTCATGCAGAGCAAGAATAGCTTTGCGTTCCGGATATTTAGAGACAACCTCATTCATCCATTCGATCTCCTGATCTCCAAGTCCCCAGCCCATATACACGATAATGAAATCATTCCCGCCGGCAGACACCAGATCATAATGTCCACGGTTATTTTCATAAGATCCGGCAAAGGTGGACATCTTCTTAAAGCGCTCTTCACCAAAATATTTCCAGTATTCCGTATAATCATTATCCTGGTGCCCTACATCGTGGTTACCTGCCAGAACACCGTATGGAATATTTGCATCTTCCAGCACCTTCATGTTCCGGTCGGCTTCCTCCCATTGATACTTCTGATACGATTTGTCAACAAGGTCACCTGTATGGATGACGTACTTCACATTCATGTTCTGAGCATTATCAACGATCCACTGTACATTTTTCTGGTAAATGTATGGGAAGCTTTGTGAATAATACTGAGTATCCGACATCCAGATGAATGAAAAATCATAGCGATCATTTGACACAGGTGAAGGAGAACCTGAACCTTCAACTGCAGCAATTTCATCCTGCACCATCACTTGAATTTTGTTACCGATCATGTAATCGCCAGCCAGTACCGTAGCTTTCAGCTCAAAGTCTTCTGTACCGGCAATACGATGAATCAGCTGCACCCATTTCTGGCTTGCAGGACTCCATGCATATAGACTTACTTTGCGGCCTTCCAGAGAATGACCCTTCCACTCAATATCTATACGATCACTAACTTTTACGGATGAATCCAGTTCAACCTCATAACGCTGATACGGGAATTGCTCAACGGAATCATTAACTAAGTATTCACCGTCAACAGCGCCTATTTTGGCATATTCCTCTGTCGTTAACGCCTCTTCGCCTTGCGGAATCATAACCTTGGGCGGTTCTGTATCAGAAGCGTTTTTAAAGCCGGTAAAGCCTTGAGTATGCTTTCCGTCATACTTAAATCCTTTATAGAACGACACGGTCATATCGTCATTCGAGGGATCCTGAACCTTGACGGTCAATTCCGGATTTCCTCCGACATTTCCTTGTCCGTCCGCAGGTGATACAAGCTCAGGAGCCAGCGGATTCTCATCCGGTACACTGAAGGAAATCGTCTTCTCGGCTTCATTGCCTACAAGATCACTTGCTTTAATGATAAGAGTATGCTGACCTGCACTCAGCTTGCCTGAGGAAGTTGCATAAGGAAGCTGAATAACCTCTCCGTCCAGCTTCACTTCTACTTTATCCAAACCTGCATGCTCATCTGTAATTTCCGCATCGATGGTAAAATCTCCGCGATACTCCTGTCCATCCTTCAAGGTTGCGGATATTGCGGGAGCTGTATTATCAACAACCACCTTAGAGCTCACTTGATCGCTGCCATACTTGACGGCTACTGTGTGCTCGCCATCGGCGACATTTCTAGTATTCCATGAATAAGAAAGTGATTTAAACAGCTCCGGCTGCAAATTGAAGCGGAATCCAATGGACTCGCTTTTGCCAGCACTATCGCCCATTTTAATTTCTTTATCTCTTGCGGAATATGCCGAATCCCAAATTTCTGTACCGTCAGCTAGTAGCAGACGAACATTTTTCACCTCAAAATCGTCTTTATTTTCTTCCACACGAGGATCAAATGGTGATGATTTGGACCCCGCACGAATGTAAATGACGTTATCCAAGCCCATTTGAAGACGATCTGCTGAGATTGGGAAGGATAAAGTCTGCCAATTCGTAATCGGGTCCATAAAGGTATAGAGGATGGATTGATCTCCTAAGGATTCCGGCCCCATCGTTACTGCATTTTTAAAATAATAATCGACATTTTTTGCTTCGAATACAAAATATGCATCATGTTCAAGTGCAGAAGAAAGCTCTTCGCTTATTGCATTATTGTCTATAATGAGACCCAATGCGTTTGCTGCGGCTTGTTCAGCTGTCCCTTTAATCGTAGTTGCTCCGGAAACCAATTCTCCGTCTTTCAAATTCAGACGAAGTGGTGAATGGTCTGGACCACCCGTAATTGTAATTCTTTTTGTATCCGTCTGCGTTTCATTTGTACCGTCCGAAACTACAAAGTAATACTCAATGTAGCTGCGACCAATTAAGTCTGCTGAGGATAAAGCAAAATGATACAAGGTATCGTTATAATCCTGAGATAAGTTGTGTTTAACAAAATCAGGCTGCTTATCCGAAGCTACGAACACTTCAACCGAAGTCACCGCTACATTATCCTCGGCACTTGCCTTCAGATCAAGCTTGGCGGACTGATCAACTTCGCTAACGCCTGTGTAATCGACGACTACGGGCTTCTCCAGATCCAGCGTTACATGTACAGGCACGCTTGGTACTTGATCAGGCTCTACTACTCCTGGTGTAGGAAATTTTGCACCCGAGCTCACCTTATTCATTTCAATGCCGCCGTTAACCGGATACTTATACAGAAGCGCCTTGTCTTCCCGCGTCTCGTCACCTGCCGAACCATCAGCATAAGTAGTAGCAGGATCGTAGTATGCAGAAGAAATCTCTCTCTCCGTATTTGTCTTGACGACTAATCCGCGAGCACTGCCATTTGCCATACCGTCGCTGCTAATGATGAACAGGTTTTTGTTTTCTTCAAGCTGAGTTCCATAGAACGTATTAAAATCTTGTACTGTATAGCTGCTATTCGCACTATTTTGTATCCAGAAGGTTACCGTCTGCTGGGACGGAATGACAAAATCAGTGGTAGTAGTAGGCCATTTCACATCCCCAGCTGCGCCTTTATCCGGATAGCGATAGTAGAGCTTGTAGTTTTTAAATTGAATGGGTTGATCTGTATTATTGTATAATTCCACAAATTCATATGCATCCGAGCCCGTCGTGCCCACATTCGTAGAATTCGGAACTACTTCAGTAATCAGAATCTCTGGAACCTTCGATTCATCAAACGCCGGAAGGCTAACGTTAACCGTATAAGCCTCCACCGTATCCTTCACCGCGATTTTGTATTCCAGCTTCGATTCTACCAAAGCACTGGCCGGAATCATCGCTGTGTATTCAGAACCGCTTTTTTTCATGGAAACAGCCTTAAATCTTGCTTGTGAAGGAGTTTTGTACAGCAATTGTGCCGGCTTTTCAGCTCCCGAATACGTAATGGCTGCCGAGATGTTAAGATCCTGAACATCTGTACTTGTAAGTGGCGTATGTGTAATCACCACATCGCTCACCTCTGGAGTAAGCTGATCCTCAGTAACCACACCTGGAGTTGCCGCAATAGTGCCGGACTGGGCCATTTTCTCCATTTCAGTAGCGCCTTGTGCAGGCTGACGGAAGACAATCCCCTTATTTTCTTTAACATCAGCCGCTACATAACTTGCTGAAGTGATCAGCGCGTCGCCAGCTACACTTTTAATTTGGAGATTTCGAGCAGAACCATTAGCCATCCCGCCTCCTCCGTTAATACGGAACAGGTTAACACCTTCCTGGAGTCCGGCATTTTCAAAATTACTGTTAAAATCACTGGCCTGCAATTCCCCGTTCTTTCCATTCATAACCCAGAATACAACCGGTGCTCGAGCCGGAATAACAATATTCTGATCTAGTGGAGTCCACTTATCTTTACCATTGTAATAGAAATAATAATGGCTTAATTGGATCGGTTCGTTCGTAGTATTGTATACCTCTACAAACTCGTAGGCATCCGCATCGGTTATATTTTTCGTATCAGGAACCAGCTCCGTAATCATCAAGGATTGAACAGCTGGCACCGCTGCCGGAGCAGACGGCTGTATCGTTACCTTATATGTAGCTGAATTTGCCGTCAACGACATAGAATCATCAGAAGCAGCAATATAATATTCAAGCTCGTTTCCATTAATTTCACTTCCTGTTAACATACCTTCTGCACGGGTGCCTGTGAAAGCAAGCGAAACCCGTTGCTCACTGCCACCATCTATCGAATAATAAACTGCACCAGTAACTGAAGGACTTCCGCCAGTAATATTTGCTTCAACTAAATAGTCCTGTTGCGATTGCACACTTGAAGGTGCTGTATGACTTATTTGCAAGCCCTGCCCCAGCTCCGCAGCATAACCTGCAGGAAGGATTAGGCCAAGTAAAAGACATACCATCATTGCGACTGATACCCAACGCTTCAGCTTTTCATTCATTCTCAAAATCCAAACACACTCCCTTAATTCATGATGTTAATCTTTTCTGCAAAACAATAGAATTATAGAATTCAAATGTTTGAGAGATGTTAAAGGAATGTTAATTAAAAAAAGCTCTGGATTTACAATCCAGAGCCCTCTTACATATTATTCAATTCCCCGTATTATCTGCCAGCTGCTTCTAGAGCAACCTTGATTGCGTCGATCACTTTTGTAGAAGCCGCTTTGATACCTGCGGTATCTCCAAACGCTGCTGGACGATAACCATATTTGTGCATTCCACTTTCAGGAGATGTTTCTATTTCCTTCTTCACTGCTAATTCATCCGCTGTTAATGCATCGTCAGCTTTAATCTTGCCTTTGGAATCAAGATAGAATACTTCCATTTTAACAGGAATGTTGTTCTCGATCGTTACCATAACATATGCTGATTTATCTCCATTTACCCCGGCAAAAATACCGTTCAGATATGCTGTTTTATATGTTTCAGAAATTTCAGCCTTCTTGTAGGCCCGGTCTACAGCTGCGCTGAATGCTTTGCTGCTGCTCGTAGCTCCAGACACAACATCTACTTCGGCAGCCTTGTCACGGGTTACCGCGTACATAAAGTTTTGCTGAAGGATCGGAATCGCCTTCACTACCTCACTGTATGCCGATGCCCCGCGATCCTGGAAATCAACGCCAACTCGGAACAAGTTGATGCCTACGATGTTGCCGTTACGAAGAGTAACGTCCGCACGGTTCGTACCTTTGTCATACGCATCGCCATAAGCTACGAACGTGCCGTCTCTATAGTTTCCTTGCTCCTTGGATGCATTTTGCAGTGCATCTTTGTAAGCCGCTTTTGCCGCTGCCGACAAAATTTCCTGACCAGGAATATCTTCCATATCCAAGCCTTTTTCATTTAAGCCTTCTGTAAGGAGAGCCGCAACCGCTTTTTGCTCGTTAGTCAAATTTTCAGCTTTAATGAGCTTGCCATCCTTATCGAACAAATGAAGTGTAACTTCGCCAACCTTATCATTTTCAATGGTGATCAGAAGAAGAACCTGGGATTTATTATCTACTCCGGCAACAATGCCATCAAAATACTTACCGGCAGGCTTTGTTTTCAGAGCCTTTTCCATCGCTCTCTCAACTGCAAGATTCCAGCTATGACTGCTTTCAGTTGCACCTGAAATCGCATCAGTCTGATCGTTGAATTCAACGATAGGGCCGCCGTTTGCCAGCAGCTTAGCTACCATAGGCGCATTCGCCTTTACTACATCACCGTATGCCGTTTCGCCGCGATCAATCAGGTTAGCGCCAAGTCTGTACAGCTTAACATCAACCAATTTACCGTTACGAACATAAATATCTGCTCTCTCAACACCCTTATCTCTCGCAGAACCGTAAGCTGAATAGACGCCGTCGATGTATTTGGATGTGTTGTTTACTTTAGCACTGAGCTCGGCATCCTGGAATGCTCTGATAGCAGCTGTAAATTCAACTTCATATCCTTTGGTTGATGTCGCACTAGTACCGCGATAAAGCAGCTCGCCAGCTATCGAATATACCAGCTTGGCTTGTTCAGCGGTCATATTTGCTTCTTCAATGGCATTTCCGCTGGCATCCATTGGATATACCTTTACACCAAGCAATTTAGTTGTGTCATATTTAAGGAATACCATATATTTACCTTGAGGATCGACACCCATATGCTCGCCCTCAAAATAAACCTGACCTTCCGGTTTCTCGTTTAATGCTCTTACAAAAGCCCGGTCAACAGCCAGCTTCCACCCATCGCTGGAACGAGTAGCGCCTGATACGACATCTACCTCAGTTGCCTGCTCACGGGTTTTTCCTTGAAAACCCTTCTGCATGACTTCATAAGCCTGCCAGAGTCCGCTGTAATTGTTACGCACATCGCGATCAATGATCTTTGGACTTGTTCTCAGCAATTCCACATCAGCAATTTTACCGTCCTTGATTGTAACCTTAGCGCCTTCAGTTCCTTTGGAATAAGCATTGCCATAAGTAACATAAACGCCGTCTGCATAAGGATTTTGTACTGTTTCAACCGGTTTGGTTGTTTGAGTTGGTTTGGTTGTAGTTTGTGTATTTGATTTATTAGTAGTAGACTTATTCGTAGTTGTTGTTGATTTGTTCGTCGTCGTAGACTTATTAGTCGTTGTTGATTTATTAGTGGTAGTTGACTTATTAGTCGTTGTTGACTTGTTGGTTGTCGTCTTGTTCGTAGTATTTGACTTGTTGGTTGTTGTCGTTTTCGGAGTTGTATCAGCTGCCTCGGACGCAGCGGAAACAACATCGATGTTAGATATTTTTACTGGTGACAAATCTACAATATACACAAGTGAAGACAATACCATAGTTGCACAGACAGTTAAAGACACAAGCTTCTTCAAATGCAATCCTCTCCTTTTATCAATTGATTGTATGTACAGCTTTCACCAAGATGCCAAGTTTGAGTTGGACCGCCCCTTCCTTAAGTACTTCCGTTATCAACATATTATGACTGGACTTATTAGAGTGAAAAAATTCACATAAGTAAGTGCACATACTGTAAACGGTTTCGATTCATAATACTTAATTTCGCTAATTCGCTGCTGTACGAAAAATCACACAGGTGAAACATTTGTCACTATTATTGTTTTAGCCCGTTTACTAGAGTTTCTGAACCATGGATGAAATGAAAGCAGCTGCCTGAATCCGACAGCTGCTTTCATTTATAGCTATTTGTTATTTCCGATTGCAATCCAGGTGACATATCCGTAATTAATCGGATGAATGCTTAAGCGGGTAACCAAAACGACCGCCGACTCCGTAGTTTGTTCCTTTAGAGATACATGATATGCCGGATTATTCGTCATCGCTACAAGAACATAATGAGGGTTCGGGAACGGCTGTTCAAATAAAATCGTAAGTTCACTCGATGTTTCATGGCCTAGAAGCAGGAACGCGCACATTCCGAATTGCTGCAAAGCCGGCTCGCCTGACACCGTTTGAACTGGACAAAAGGAAAGATGCTCGGGAGCTACCGCTCCTTGCTTAATATGCTGGGAACGAACCGTTTCATTGCCAAGGTGCTGCTCCTGTATCACTCCATTGGTCAGATGGTTGCTTAAGACTGCGCCTTCTTTCAGATGATCGGCACCTACAGAACCGTGGCACAATACATCTCCATCTACGGAGCTGGACTGTAGATGCCCTCGCTGAACCGCTGCTTCTTGTATATCCTTGCCCTGTATTCCCGCATCAGGCAGCAATCCTTCCTGCAGCAGCTCCGGGGACAAATGACGCGCCTCTACTACTTGATAGCCCAGGTGCTGCGATTGAATGGATTCCTCTTCTATCGTATCGCCGTCGATGGCTCCGGTCGCTATATGGCCCGATTCGATGATCCCTGCCGCCAAATGAATTCCTTGCACGGCTTCCTTCGCCAAGTGACTGCTCCGGACGCTTTCCTGCTGCAAATGCTCCGCTCCGACGGACTCTGCCGCCAGCACCCTACTATCTACTACCGACGCTTGTAAATGGCTTCGCTGAATCGCTGCTTCTTGTATATCCCTGCCCTGTATTCCCGTATCCGGCAGCAATCCTTCCTGCAGCAGCTCCCAGGACAGGTGGCGTGCCTCTACCACTTGATAGCCCAGATGCCGCGGTTGAATGGATTCCTCATCTAATGCATCGCCATCGACTGCGCCCGCAGCCAAATGACACGATTCAATGATGCCTGATGTCAAATGAATTCCTTGCACCGCTCCCTTCGCCAAGTGACTGCTTTGAACGCTTTCCTGCTGCAAATGCTCTGCTCCTACAGAATCCATAGCCAGCACTTCGCTGTCTACTGCTGCTCCCTGCAAATGCCCCCGTTGAATCGCTGCTTCTTGTATATCCCTGCCCTGTATTCCCGTATCCGGCAGCAATCCTTCCTGCAGCAGCTCCCAGGACAGGTGGCGTGCCTCTACCACTTGATAGCCCAGATGCCGCGGTTGAATGGATTCCTCATCTAATGCATCGCCATCGACTGCGCCCGCAGCCAAATGACACGATTCAATGATGCCTGATGTCAAATGAATTCCTTGCACCGCTCCCTTCGCCAAGTGACTGCTTTGAACGCTTTCCTGCTGCAAATGCTCTGCTCCTACAGAATCCATAGCCAGCACTTCGCTGTCTACTGCTGCTCCCTGCAAATGCCCCCGTTGAATCGCTGCTTCTTGTATATCCCTGCCCTGTATTCCCGTATCCGGCAGCAATCCTTCCTGCAGCAGCTCCGGGGACAAATGACGCACCTCTATCACTCGGTCCCCTAAGTGCCGCGATTGAATGGATTTTTCATCTATTGTATCGCCGTCGATGGCTCCTGTCGCCAAATGGCCCGATTCGATGATCCCTGCCGCCAAATGCACTCCTTGCACCGCTTCCTTTGCCAAATGACTGCTCCGGACGCTTTCCTGCTGCAAATGCTCCGCTCCGACGGACTCTGCCGCCAACACCCTACTATCTACTGCCGACGCTTGCAGGTGCCTCTGCTGTATCGCTGCCTTCTGTATATCCTTGCCCTGTATTCCCGCATCAGGCAGAAGTCCTTCCTGCAGCAGCTCCGAGGACAAATGACGCACTTCTACGACCTGGTAGCCCAGATGCCGCGATTGAATGGATTCCTCACCTATCGTATCGCTATCGATAGCTCCTGCCGCTAAATGGTTCGATTCGATAATGCCTGCCGCCAAGTGGATTCCTTGCACGGCTTCCTTCGCCAAATGACTACTACAAATGCTTTCCTCCTGTAAATGCTTCGCTCCGACGGACCCTGCCGCCAACACCTTACTATCTACTGCTGACGTTTGCAAATGGCTCCGCTGAATTGCCCCCGCCTGGATATCCTTGCCACGGATTCCCGTATCAGGCAGCAGACCTTGCTGCAACAGCTCCGAGGACAAGTGGCGCGCCTCGACCGCCTGATAACCCAAATGTCGTGATTGAACAGCTCCTTCACCCATTGTTTCGCTATCGATGGCTCCCGATGCTAAATGGCCCGATTCGATGATGCCTGCCGCCAAATGGATTCCCTGTACGGCTTTCTTCGCCAAGTGACTGCTTTGAACGCCTTCCTCCTGCAAATGCTCCGCTCCGACAGAGCCCGCTGCCAGCACCTTGCTATCTACCGCTGACGCCTGCAAATGTCCCCGCTGAATTGCCCCCGCCTGGATATCCTTGCCTTGTACTCCAACGCCAGGCAGCAGACCTTCCTGCAGCAGCTCCGAGGACAGATGATGTGCCCTGACTGCTTGATAGCCCAGGTGCCGTGATTGAACGGATTCCTCGCCTATTGCATCACTGTTGATGGCTCCTGCGGCTACATGCCCCGATTCGATGATGCCTGCCGCCAAATGTGCTCCCTGCACCGCTTCCTTTACCAAATGGGCACTTTGAACGCTTTCCTCCTGCAAGTGCTCCGTTCCGACAGAACCCGCTGCCAGTACCTTGCTATCTACTGATGACGCCTGTAAATGGCTCCGATGAATCGCCGTTGCCTGGATATCCTTGCCTTGTATTCCTACACCAGGCAGCAATCCTTCCTTCAGCAGCTCCGGGGACAAGTGGTTCGTCTCTACCACTTGATAGCCTAAATGCCGCGATTGAACGGATTCCTCACCTATTGCATCACTGTCGATGCCTCCTATAGCCAAATGGCCCGAATCGATGATACCTTTCGCCAAATGAACTCCCTGCACCGCTTCCTTCGCCAAATGGACACCCTGGACGCTTTCCTCCTGCAAGTGCTCCGTTCCGACAGAACCCGCTGCCAGTACCTTGCTATCTACTGATGACGCCTGCAAATGTTCTCGCTGAATCGCGGCCTCCTGTATATCCTTGCCCTCAATTCCTGCATCAGGCAGCAGGCCTTCCTGCAGCAGCTCCGAGGACAAATGGCGCGGTTCTATCAAATGGTAGTTTAAATGCTGAGTTTGCACAGCTCTGTCGGCAAGATGCTTGCTGGATATACTTTCATCGGACAAATGCTGTGATTGTACCTGTCCGTAGGAAAGGTGCTGGCTCTGAATTGCCCCGTTCGCCAAATGGTAACTTTGCACCGATTGAATTTGAAAATGAAGGGCTCCTACAGATTCAAGCTGAAGAGCTTCACTATCAACAGCACCCTTTTGCAAATGGATTCGCTGAACTGAGCCTGCGTTCAGTTCGTTACTGCCAATGCCCCCTTGCGGGAGTAAGCCATGCTCCAGCAGATCGGAGGACAAATGTCTCGACTCCACAACGCTGTCACCAATGTGATCCGACCGAACAGCTCCTTCACTGATTTTGTCGCCCTGTATGCATCCTTCGCTCAAATGAAATGGATGAACCGCGGCCTCTGCAATATGCTTGCCTTGAATGACTCCTTCTGCAATGTGCCCGCTTTGTACCGAATGGGATCTGATATGCTGCGAATCTACAGACATGTTATCCAAAACATCCGCATCTACGATACCGTTTTTAAAGTGCGCGCGCTGAATCGAACCAACCTGAATTTCCGCACCGCTAAGGCCTGACACAGGCAATAACCCTTTAGTCAACAATTCAGGGGACAAATGCTGTTCTTCAACGGCATTTTGCTGAATATGCCGGGATTCTATAATCGAATCTCTTATATGATAGCCCTCCACGCTTTGAGCATTCAAATGATGCGACTGCACCGAGCCCTCCGCAAGCTTCCCGGAGCTGACAGCTCCGTCCTGCAACACTCGCTCCGATACGGATTGCTCCGTAAGATGCGCCTCCTGAATAGCTGCCTTTTGCAAATGTGCGGCTTCCACCGAAGCCTTCGCAAGATGCTGTGATTGGACAGCTTCATTCCCGAGGTTGCTGGATTGCACCCCTTCTGTAGCTAAATGCCAGCCTTGGATCGTGTCGGGAGCAATTTTAGCGGCCGTAACGCTTCCCTCTGCTAGCTTAGAGGTGGTCACGGACAAATCGTTTATTTTATCGGTAGTCACACTCTCAGGAGATAGCTTCAATGAAGTTACGGCATTATCCTGTAGATGCTGGGAGAACACAACACCAGATCCTATATGCTCTTCCCGGATGGTGCCTGTTTGCAGAAGACTTCCATCAATGCTGTTCTTCGCTAAATGAAATTGCTGAATAGCATGCGGGGCAATATGTCTGGACTCAATTTGCAGATTTCCAACAATATCGCTGGTAACAGCGCCTTGAGCCAGTTTATTTACTGTTACAGCACCATCAGCCAGCTTGTTTTCTGTAATGCCTCCGTTTTGCAGATGTTTCCCGAATACCGCTCCATCTGAAATATGCTCTTCTGTGACCGAAGAGAAATCCAGCTTTTCACTGGTAACGGCACCATCAACCAGATGCCATTCCTGTACAGAGTTTGAGGAAATATGATCTCCATTTACAACATCAGGTGCCAAATGAACCGAGTTAACTGAATTCAAGGAAAGCTGGGCACTATGCACCGCACCCTTTGCAATATGACGTGTAAGGACAGCCTCGTCTGCGATTTTATGCGGTAAAATGCTCTGATCCGCAATTTTTGAAGAAGTTACAGCCTGCTCAATAATGTGTGCCGTGCCGATGGACTGATCGGACAATTTGTTAGACAGTATGGTTTTATCCGCCAAATGTCTTCCTTTAACCTCACCGTTTCCAATCTGATCCTGACCAATAATTCCATCCTGAAGATGAGAGCTTTGGATAGACGCAGTTGAAATATGCTCGGAATGAATCGCCTGCTCCTGAATATGAGCGGACGAAATTATTCCTTTTTCCAGTTGCTCTGCCCCTACACTGGAAAAAGCAAGATGGCCCTTGCCAATCAATCCCGGACTCAGATTGTGAATCGAAATGGCATTTTCAGCCAAATGGCGACTTTCCACGATGTGATCCTGCAGCTTGGCACCAGTAATGGAGCCATCACGAATTTTAGAGCTCGTCACCGCTCCCTCTTCAATTTTGGAGGTGTCCACCGCTCCATTTGCCAAATGAACGGATTCTATGGTTCCGCTGTGAATTTTATCCGAGGTGATGGCTTGATCCTGAATTAGATCAGTTGATACAATCCATTGGCTCAAATGGCGGTTTTCAATCGCACCATCAGACAGCTTATCTCCGCCGATAATACCATCGGCGAGCTTCTCGGCGGACACGCTGCCATCCTCCAGCTTGCTGCCGCTGATCGAGCGATCCCGAATCGATCTTCCTTCTATAGAGCCGTCTACTAAATGGTCGGCCAGGATTGAGCGGGGAGCTATTTTCGAAGAAACCACTGCTGAATCTGCGATTTTAATGGCCTGCACCGCGTAATCAGCTAACCAGGCGGAGCCAATTGTGCCCAATTTTATTTTGCTGGAATCAATGCTGTACGGTGCAATTTTTTCGCCAGTTACCGATGAGTTTGTCAGATCATCCGTATAAATGATCCCTTTTTCCTTTTGGGGCCCCTTCTTTTCTTTAAGCAATTCATTGAGCGAAGAATAGCTGGGTGCTTCAGCCACCGATGAAATTTCAACCAATCCGGATTCTTGCTCCGGCTGCTGCTCTGTTACAAAAGCATCCTCTTCGGAAATAAAAGTATGGGTCAATGAATCTGGCGGAACTTCACTTGATTCTGTAAAGAGATCTTCCTGCGAATCTTTTATCCATAGCTCGGTAGTGTCATCCTCTAACAACGTTAGCTCATTAATATCCGGATTATCTACGAAATAAAGCGACTTTCTCGCTCTGCCGGATTTATTGGTTCTGCTTCGCTTCTTCAGAGCCGTCCTCCCCTTTGCCACAAAATAATCGTCTTAGGCATCATATGCAGGGGATTAGGCACTTGTCACAGTTGGGAGCACTCGTCACGATAGAGGAAAACATATTTTTAAGTGGGGGAATGAGCACGGAAAGAGCTAAAATAATTGCGTTTATATTAGGGGGTATTTCGATAAATCCGACCGAATTAATATAATTTAAACACTAAATTTTACAATAAAACTTTATAAAAATCAATAAAAAAGTCTTGAACATGCCCGGATTATGTAGTATCTTGGAAAAGGAATAAAATTCTAATTAAAGGAGCTGGGCTAGATGGAAAAGATGTGTATGCAAATGATGATGAACATGTGTATGGAAGACATGATGTGCAAGATGAAATCCATGAAAATGATGATGGAATGCATGAATGAAATGAACATGATGGATATGGATGTTGACATGATGATGTCCAAAATGCAAGAATGCGATGAAATGATGACTATGATGATGTCCATGATGCGCGAAATGAAACAAACTGCAATGTAATAAATCATGAATCCGACAATTCATGATTTCATTGCAGTTTGTACTGGTAGATCAGTCGACTGAATATTAACTAATCATATCACTTGATTTGAATAACATAACGATTTTTATGAAGTCGGCAGAACGGTCAACCGTATGCCGTTTTTTATTTGACTTCGTTTATCCGCAATTTGTCTGTATTCTTCTCGCAAGATCAATCCGCTGAAGCTTCAATTTCCAGATCAATTCCTTGATGGATGATTCCTCTACGCTTGAAGTCGTTTCTCTCATTTTAGTGAATAACTCCAGCATTTTATCGTTGATCAAATCATATTTAGACCATAACTGCTGCATCATTGTTGCGTGAATTTCCTTCTGTATCATACTGCTTTTATTATTAAGAATAGCAATAATTTCCTGCTGCCATTCTGTATCTCCAATAGAAACAGCGTAATTGAAAAGATCCAAATGATCATCAATCCACCGCTCTGCCAATAGCTCCGCTTCTCTATTCATCACTCGATCTCTCCATTCCTCTTTATACATAGTATTATACTCGGAATTATTAGAAATACAATATGTTTTTTGTAAAAAATTTCTGGTGACAAACAAAAACCCCGCTGCGTAAGCGGGGGTCTTGTGTTCCAATGCGAATTTACTTCGTTTTGCGTGCAGCGAAAAGACAGACGATGATCAAAATAAATGCGATAAGTGCTAGCAAAGGAATCGTAACGAATCCCCACCAGTTCAAATAATCAAAATTACAAGGGATTCCTACCTTGCACGGGGTCAGCTTGCTCAGCGCAGGTATTTTCTGTTCAGCGTAATGATACACCGAAATGGATCCCCCGATGAAGCTTAAGGGTAAGACGTAAGTAATGATAGAGCGGTCATTGCGATAAGCAGCCATACCAAGAAGAATGACCTGCGGATACATGAAAATGCGCTGCAGCCAGCACAGCTTACATGGCTCAAACAGCAAAATCTCACTCAGGTATAAGCTGCCCGCAGTAGCGACTATAGATACGATCCAGGCAAGATAAATCCCATAATCTCTAAAGAAAGAACGCACTTACGCTATTCCCCTTTCGCCAAATCATTTTCCTTCAATTGCATCATTAATTGTTTGCTGCAGCTTGGCATAATCCCCAATGTTTTCGGTATACTCTACGCCATTAATAAAAAATGTCGGAGTACTATTAATGCCCAGCGTGTTTGCTCTGGCAAATTGCGCATCTACCTCGGACTGGTAGGTTTCCTGTTCAATATCCTGCTTTAGTTGATCGTAATCAACTGATATATTCGCCTGCTTAGCAATTTCTACAAGAAATTCCGGGGTAGCCCACTCCGTGTTCTCATCTCCCTGATTGTTATAAATCGCATCAAAATAAGTCCAATATTCATCCTTGTTGAGATGATATACCGATTGAATTGCTAAAGCCGCTGTATTGGAATCCGGTCCGAGAAAAGGAAGATTCATAAAGTAAAAGGCTACCTTTCCTTGATCAATGTAATCACTTACAAGCTTGGGCTTGAGAAAGTCATTTACATTTTTACAGGCCGGACATTTAAAATCACCGAATTCAACAATTTTAACTGGAGCGTCTGTTGATCCAAGAACCGCCAAGTTCTCATAATCAAACGATTCCACCTTTTGTGCCGGTTTCGGATCGATGGCTAGCACGACCACGATAAGTGCGAGTAGAATAGCTACGGTAGATACCCAGATAACCTGTCTCTTCCGTTGTTTCTTCGCCTGCTGCTCTGCTTCCAGCTTTCGCTGAGACATAGAGTTTGTTTTTTGTTTTGGTGGCATGCTGTCCCTTCTCCCCTTACATAATTAGTCATTTTTCTAGTATCCTGCAACCATTCTAGTTACAAAAACTAGATTCGTCAAGTTTTACTCCATATATTGAGATAATTATCATAGCATTTATCAAAAAAGGGACTATCGCGAAAGTAGATTGCATCCACTACCGAAGTCCCTTTATCTGTGCTTAGCCTATTCTTTTTCCTCTGATTCCGTTCCTTCCGCTACTTCTTCTTCCTCGGCAGCCTCCGCGCCTCGCGTCTGAATGACAGAGGCTAACAGCTCCTGTTGATCCGCAATCAGGGTTACTCCTGCCGGAAGTGCAACATCGACCGCCAACAGCTTGTCCCCAATACCGAGCGAGCTTACATCAACCTCCAGGCTTGCAGGCAAATCATCAGGCAGCCCTTCCACTTCAAGGTCATTCGCTTGAACCTGAAGCACGCCTCCGCTTGTGGTTCCCTTTGCAATTCCGTTCATATGCAGAGGAACCTTAACTCGAATAGGTTTATTTTTAGACACATGCTGAAAATCAACGTGAATGATTTTACCTCCCTGCTTTTGAACCTCTTTTATCAATACAGGAAAGCCATCCTCCTCCACCTGAAGCTCAAAAAATTCAGAGCGGCCGGTGCGAAGAAATTTAGCAAGGTCCTTCGACTCTACGGAAATCATCAGGTTTTCTCCTTCTGTTCCGTATACCACACCCGGAATTTCACCTCTATCCCGCAGCTCATGAAGAGAGGAACGTGTAGATTCCGTTCTGTGAGAAGCCTTCAAATGCATGGAATGATGATCTGTAGTCATTTAGCTAACCTCCTCATTATAAGAATGGCAACAGCCACAGCATTATCTTTCCCAAAATGCACAATAACTTATCGCATACCCAAAAATCACCAACAAAATTTACATCACCACAAAATTTTTACACTGCGTTAACACAACTTTACAATTCTCTTATTCTCAATGCTGTAAAATAAAGAAAACAGCTCTAAAAAAAATGTTGATTTTTATCAACATCAGCCCCGGAGGTCATATATTTATGCCACAGTCAGAATTAACAGAAAATGGCGCTCGCTATATTAACCGCGATTTAAGCTGGGTCGAATTTAATCGACGTGTTCTCCAGGAAGCTAAAGATTCCAACAACCCTCTTCTGGAGCGAGCCAAATTTCTATCCATTGTGTCAAGCAATTTGGATGAATTCATGAGTGTACGTGTTGCAGGAATTCAGGATCAGATCCGCGCAGGTTATACGAAAAGAGACTTTTCCGGTTATTCTCCGGCAGGCTTGTACAAGCGTCTCATTTCCCGCATTTCTTCTATGGTCACTGATCAATATCGAACATTTAAGGAATTGACCAGACAGCTGGCAAAAGAAAATATTTCTTTCCTGAATTATGAAGAACTAAATGTAACTCAACGTAAATCAATGGAAACGTATTATCATGACATTATTTTTCCGGTATTGACTCCGATGGCAGTAGATCAAAGTCGTCCTTTTCCTCTTGTACACACCGGTTTTGTGTACCTGGCTGTCGTATTGGAGCAGGAGGTTCCAAGATCAGAGGAAGACGAGCCATTTTTTGCAATTGTGCAAATACCGTCTAACCTGTCCCGAATTATCGCTCTTCCACACCATTCTAATAGTAAGAAACAGCCGTTTATTCTAATTGAAGATTTGATCAGGCATAACATCCATACCCTGTTCAGCGGATACAAACCTCTTGCCGTTCACGAATTCCGTCTTACCCGCAATGCGGATCTTGCTATTGATGAGGAAGGTGCAGAGGATCTGCTGGAAGAGATCGAGAAGGAGCTCAGAAAGCGACGTTGGGGCGCCCCGGTCAGATTGGAAATACAAAAGGGCTTTCATCCCTATGCACTCGAGCTGCTAACAGAGGAATTTGAAATTCATGATTCTATTTTTGAAATTGATGGTCCTCTTGACTTGGGATTTATCGGAAAGTTGTCTTCCGCTGTAAAAGGATATCCAAAGCTAAGAAATAAAACGATTGAGCCTGTCTACCCGGCTGAATTCGTAGAAAATGAGGATTACTTCGAGGTTCTAAAAGCTAAAGATGTGCTCGTATATCACCCTTATGAAAGCTTTGATGCCGTTACAGACTTTATCATTGAAGCTGCTGAGGACCCTAAGGTAATGGCGATTAAAATGACGCTGTATCGGGTAAGCGGCAATTCTCCGCTTATTTCAGCTCTCGCTGATGCTGCGGAATCCGGCAAGCAGGTTACTGTCGTAGTAGAGCTAAAGGCCAGATTTGATGAGGAGCGAAACATTGCGTGGGCAAGAAAGCTCGAGAAATCAGGCTGCCATGTTGTGTATGGTCTCGTAGGTCTAAAAACGCATGCCAAGATCCTGCTCGTCGTCCGTCAGGAAGGTCGTGATTTGAAGCGTTACGTCCATGTCGGAACAGGGAACTATAATGATATTACGGCCATGCTGTACACCGATATCGGTCTATTCACCACGGATCCCGAGATCGGAGAGGATGCCTCAGAGCTCTTTAATTTCATTACCGGCTATTCCACCTCGGCGGCAGAACGCTGGCAGGCATTCACACTCGCTCCCAGCGGCATGAAGGACAAGCTTATCTCCTTGATCGAGAGGGAAGCCGAGCATGCCCGGGCCGGAAGACCTGCCAGAATTATCGCGAAAATGAACTCCTTATCCAATCAGGAGATGATCGATGAGCTGTACAACGCTTCAGCCGCAGGCGTAAACATTGATTTAATCGTTCGTGGTGTCTGCTGCCTTCGTCCCGGTATTGAAGGTATGAGCGAGCGAATTACAGTCCGGAGCATCGTGGACCGGTTCCTTGAGCACTCCAGAATATATTATTTTGAGAATGGCGGTTCCCCGGAAATATTGCTATCCAGCGCCGACTGGATGACGCGCAATTTAACCAGACGTGTAGAGCTCATGTGTCCGGTAAAGAGAAAGGAAACCAAAGAGGCGCTCATAGAAATTTTATCGCTCTCACTATCCGATAACGTCAAAGCAAGAAAGCTCGTCTCGAACGGAAAATACGAACCGATCGTAAACGAGCTTCCACGTTGCCGCAGTCAGCAGGCAGCACTGGATATCAGCGCTTGGAAGAAGGGGAGTTCTCCCATTCCAACCTGACATCCCATACTTTTTTGAAATTTTTGGCCGCAGCCTCAAGCTGCCTGAGCTCCAGGCAGGCTTGACTGCGGCATTTTAATTTAAGAAGCAGTGCACCGCGGTCTAACTCAGCCTCAGCAGCCTCAATGGCTCCGGTCTCACTACTGTCTAAAGCGACGGCAACCTGAAGCAAAGAGCCTAGCTGTTGAATAAGCTTAACATCACTGTCCTTCAGCAAACTGCGGTATTCACCAACATTTAATCTCTTTCCATTGCTGGAACGATAGTCTGCAATATACGCGCTTAATATACTCTCACGATGTGTAAGACCGCCGATCGGTGCGTTTGTCATCCAATACAACGAATGCTTGTCATATTGATGATACCTGATGCCGCTGCCGATCTTATACAGCATAGCAGCTACATGGACCAGCTTTTTGCAGTCCTCACCATCATCTGAAGCACTTACCCCCATCACCTTGCACAAATCGTCTGCATATTGTCTCACTCGCACTAAATGATCAGAATCAACGGTAGAGTGGAAGCTTAACAAGGCATCGACCTGTTGACATACAACTTCATTTATCGCCGGCAGCTTGGCCCCGATCGCATTCAGTAGCAATCCTTCACGCAAGCCTGTCCCGCTAACTACACATTTTGCCGCCCCGGTAGCCTTGATAATCGCCTGCAAAATCAACAGTCCTGGCACAATGATATCTGCACGGGTTTTAGAGAGACCGTCTAAGCGCTTGCGCTTTTCCAATGGCATTGAAGGAAGCAGCTGTGCAAAATATTCTATATACTCATTCTCCAGCGAATATTGATGAGCTACTCGCATCGGGTACTTGCTTCTGCGCTGATCCAGCTTGCCCAAAGCACGGATCGTCCCACCGAGTCCAATCAAGGTCAATCCGGGATGCGCCTTGATCCAGTCATGGCCTGATACTAATTCCTCGATTCTCTTCCGCAGACCTGCTATATTTTGCTCAGACCAATCATCAGCTCCACCATAAGTTACCTGTGTATTTACCGCTCCGATTGGAAGCGATACGCTGGATACTAATTTTCGATTAAGAAATAGCGTGATCTCCGAGCTTCCTCCACCAATGTCAATAATAAAGCCATCCTCTATTTCCATACCTGCCACGACACCAAGGTAACCAAAATAAGCCTCTTCTTCTCCAGATAAAATGGTTACCTTTAATCCGGTGTGGCTGTAAAGAGTACTTACAATTTCTTCAGCATTTGCAGCATTCCGAATCGCTGCAGTTGCCGCGACGATAATATCGCTGCAATGATATACGTTGCAAATATCTTGAAATTCGCGAAGTATCGGTACGATAGATAATATATCCTTGGGATTCATTACACCGTTCTCATTAATTTTTTCGCTTAACCGGGCTGATTCTTTGTTCTCATTGATCAACCGGTATTGTTCTTGCTCCGTAACCTCGTAAATCGCCAAACGGATTGAATTGGATCCGATGTCCACAATACCTATTCTCTTATGACTGCTTTTCATATGCGGGCTCCTCGACTCTATGAATTCATCCTTGCATTCTATTTTCAACATATATACACTTTATCCCAACATGAAATAAAAATAAACCTGCAAGCATGAAAAAAGGCGCCCGGAGGCGCCAAAATTAGGAAGAAACCCGAAGTAACTGTCGGAAAAGATTCAAGCGATTATAAACTGCCGATACTGCGAACTAAATCCACGACCTCTTCCGCTGTTTCCATCTGCAGCGCCTTTTCGGACAAGGAAGTCATTTCCGCTTTGGATAGCTTCATGATTTGAGAACGAGCAGGAAGCATCGAGGTTGCACTCATACTGAACTCATCCAGACCAAGACCAAGCAGCAACGGAATGGCTGTGGCATCACCTGCCATTTCTCCGCACATACCCGCCCATCTTCCTTCCTTATGGGCAGCATCAATAACCATCTTTACTAACCGTAAAATCGAAGGATTATACGGTTGGTACAGGTAGGAGACACGTTCATTCATACGATCAGCAGCCATCGTATATTGAATAAGGTCATTTGTCCCAATGCTGAAGAAATCAACCTCCTTCGCGAACTGGTCAGCCAGCACAGCGGTGGAAGGAATTTCGACCATGATGCCAAGCTGAATTGAATCGGATACCGGCGTCCCTTCAGACACCAGCTTCTCTTTCTCTTGCAGCAATAATGCCTTCGCTTGCCGGAACTCGTTCAACGTTGCAATCATGGGGAACATGACTCGCAAATTACCGTAGACGCTTGCCCGAAGTAAAGCTCTAAGCTGTGTGCGGAAAATATCCGTGCGATCCAGACAAAGACGAATAGCTCTAAAGCCGAGAAATGGATTCATTTCCTTTGGCAGCTCAAGATAAGGAAGCTCTTTGTCCCCTCCGATATCAAGCGTTCTTACTACAACCGGCTTACCTTCCATTTTTTCAAGTACGGTTTTATATGCGTTAAATTGAACGTCCTCAGACGGAAGCTCCGTACGGCCCATATAGAGGAATTCTGTCCGATACAGCCCTACACCTTCACCGCCATTTTCCAGAACGCCGTCCACATCATTAGGAGTGCCAATATTAGCAGCCAGTTCAATATGAACGCCGTCGCTTGAAGTGGTTGCAACCTTTTGCAGCTTTTTCCACTCTGCAATTTGCCGCAGATGATTGTCACGCTTTTCACGGTATTGCTCCAGCACCTCGGCAGTAGGGTTAATAATGACGTCGCCATCAAGGCCATCAATAATAACCATATCCCCTTGACTGACTTTGGACAGTACTTCTTTCGTTCCGACAACTGCCGGAATTTCAAGCGAACGTGCCATAATGGCTGAGTGTGAGGTTCTTCCACCGATATTCGTAGTAAAGCCCTTCACGTAATTGCGATTTAGTTGAGCTGTGTCTGAAGGAGTCAAGTCTTCAGCGATTACGACAACCTCTTCGTTAATATCCGCAGGATTCATATAGGTTAATCCCAGCAGATGCGTTAGGACACGCTTCGTCACGTCACGCATGTCGGCTGCACGTTCCTTCAAATAATCACTCTTCATATTCTGGAACATTTCAATAAATTGCTTAGTGATATCATCCATCGCGTATTCGGCAGACACATTCTCCGACGAAATTTTATCACGAACCGGCGTCAACAGCTCTGGATCGTTCAGTATAAGAAGATGGGATTCAAAAATTTCCGCCTTCTTTTCTCCAAGCTCCTGAAGCGTGCGCTCTTTAATTGCTTCAAGCTCTTGCTGTGATTTCCCCAGAGCTACATCAAGGCGTGCAAGCTCGTCTGCGGCATTATCCGCTTCCCGACGCGTTACTGTAAAGTCAGGATGCTCCAATTTAAATGCTCTGGCAATTGCCACGCCCGCTGATGCAGCAATACCTTCAAGCTTAAGCATGAACTTCTCCAAGACCTGCAGAAATCATAACATCTGTGAGCGCTTGAAGTGCTTCCTCTGCGTCTGCCCCTTCTGTAAGCAAGGTAATTGAATCACCTTTCTCCAAGCCCAGAGACAAAACACCAAGGATCGATTTCAATGTTACTTTTTTGCCGTTTGCTTCTGCAAAGGCTTCTGTTTCTTTAAATTTATTAGCGGTATTTACCAATGCTGTAGCTGGACGTGCATGAATTCCATCTTCATCTGTAATTTTGAATGCTCTTTCCATATTAATCAGCCTGCTTTCTTATTAGAGTTTGTAATAAATATGAGTAATTTGCAATTGGTACCCGGCTTATTTAATTGTGATAATATCTCCTTCTCCACTCTTTAGCTTGCCTGATTTCTTAAGCTCAACGACCAAGCCCTCCGGAAGATTAGAGAAAATAATCGGAGATATGATCGAGGGAGCATGCTCCTTCACATAGTCGAGATCCACTTCCATAATCGGTTGTCCTGCCGATACAAGATCTCCTTCATTAACTAACACTTTAAAGCCCTGCCCCTTCAGCTTTACCGTATTTACGCCGATATGAACCAGCACTTCCTTACCGCCATCCGACATGATACCTACAGCATGCTTGCTGGGAAATACATTGAACACTTTGCCGTAGACAGGAGATACTATTGTGCCGTCATACGGAAGGAATGCAAAGCCGTCGCCTGTCATTTTCTCGGAGAAGACAGGGTCAGGAACCTTTGTAATGTCCATGAGCTCGCCATTAGCCGGCATAACAATATTCTCATGAATAATAGCATTCCCATCCAAAGCTGCTTGCTGTTCAACTACTGCCGGTTTCTCGGCTTCAGCCTGAGCATCAGCTTGAACAGGCACTGCAGCTGGTGTCTTTCCCTTCATAATATCAGAAATCTGGGTCTTAATCGTATCTGACCGAGTACCGAAAATAGCTTGAATATTGTTGCCTACCTCAAGTACCCCGGAAGCTCCAAGCTTCTTAAGACGATCCTTGCTTACCTCATTTTTCTTTTTTACTTCTACACGTAAACGGGTAATACACGCATCCAGATGGACGATGTTATCCCTTCCGCCCAGTGCCGACAATATATTGTGCGGAAGCTCATCCTGTGTAACCGGTTTGGCATCGTCATTCTCCTCCTGTACTTCTGGATCTTCACGACCAGGTGTTTTGAGATTGAATTTACGGATAACAAAGCGGAAGCCAAAATAGTAAATGACTGCGAGAATCAGACCGACGATAATGACATTCCACCATGGGGTGCGTCCCGGAATAACCCCAAAGATCATAAAGTCGATCAAACCGCCGGAAAATGTCATCCCGATTTTTGTGCTCAGCAAATGCATTGTCATAAAAGACAAGCCGGCAAATACGCAGTGAACGGCAAACAATATAGGTGCAACAAACAAGAAAGAGAACTCTAATGGTTCTGTAATACCTGTCAAAAACGATGTCAAGGCAGCAGAGCCCATTATGCCCGCTACGTATTTCTTATGCTCCGGTCTTGCTTCGTGATAGATGGCAAGTGCCGCTGCAGGCAAGCCGAACATCATGAACGGGAATTTACCAGTCATAAATGTACCTGCCGTAAATGGAACACCGTCTCTTAACTGAGCCATGAAGATCTGCTGATCACCACGAACCAATTGCCCGGCACTATTCACATATTCACCAAATTCAAACCAGAATGGAGAGTAGAAAATATGGTGAAGACCAAATGGAATCAATGCGCGTTCTACGATACCGAAGATAAAGGAAGACAAGGTTCGATTCTGTTCAAGCATGAAATGTGATGCTGAATTAAGTCCGTGCTGAATGGGCGGCCATACAATAACCATTAACAGACCAAGAACAATCGAGGTTGCCGCTGTCATAATCGGAACAAACCGTTTTCCCGCAAAAAATCCCAGATAGGATGGAAGCTCGATTTTGAAAAAACGATTGTACATACTTGCCGCCAGAATACCGACGATAATCCCCCCGAAAACCCCTGTAGCCAATGTCGGAATACCAAGCACGCTGGCATAAGCAGCATCTGTACCGATCATGCCAGGCGTAACGCCAATTACCGAGCCCATCGTTATATTCATGACCAGGTAACCGATGATGGCTGCAAGTCCTGCAACCCCTTCGCCACCAGCCAAACCGACCGCGACACCAACCGCAAACAACAGCGCTAGGTTAGAAAATATAATTTGCCCGGCATTCATCATAACTACAGCTACTGAATGTACAGCCGTATTATCGAGGGCAGGAACCAGATCCAGAAATTCCGGACTCACCAGCATGTTCCCGATCCCAAGCAGCAAGCCTGCCGCAGGCAAGAGTGCAACAGGGAGCATAAGCGCTTTACCGACTCTTTGCAAGATGCCAAAAAACTTCTTGAACATATACATCCTCCTTGTGAATTAAACAACAAAAAAGCATGAGCTAAAAAATATCGATCGCGTTCGTCCCTAGTACGGATATAATACCCCGTTTCAGGAAGAAACAATCAAATACTTTATCAACTCATGCCTGATCGAATCAGTCACACATTGTGATGAATATGTTGTTTACTGCACAAAATTATATCAAACCCTGCTTCAGGCTGCAAGCCCTTTTAATGAGTTTGAGGAGGTGCTATACGATGCAAATGCATCGTCAAATAACTAACTTCCGCCGGATAAATAACTTTTTTCAAGCGTTGTTCCATCACTTTCGTCAATTTACCAGCCAAAGCGTATAAAGCAGGATATTCCTGCTGCAAAAGTGCATCCAGCTTGGACATCTCCATCGCATGCTCACCACGGCGTATTCGTTCGATGGCAAAACGCAGGTGAGTAAGAAGACGCGAGTAATCAAGCGAGCTGCGAGTAATGGTGATTTTAATCTCCTGCTCTATCAGCTCAATCAAATCAGCTATTAATTGTGTATGCTCACGTACTTCACTGACATGACGATTAGTTAATGCACTATTGATATGCAGAGCAACAAAGCCTACTTCATCTTCTCCAAGATCAACTCCCAGCTTCCGCTGAATCAGATCTACCGCATATTTCGCCATTTCGTATTCCTCAGGATATATCTCCTTCGTCTCATATAGAAACGGATTATGGATAAGCAAATCCTGTTCAACACGTTTGATAGCGAAGGCCAAATGGTCTGTCAGCGCAATATGTATATGCTCATTCAGCTCGGATTCCGTCTGATTGGCAATATACAATACAATCTCGCCGATAATTTCAATTAATTTCTCATCGATTTCCGGAAGAAGCTGCTTATACTGATCCTGTTCATGTTGATTTTTCAGAATAAACATCTTTTCAACGGAATCCAGAGGAATTATATCCCCGGCCTTGCGATTAAAGCCGATTCCCTTGCCGATTACAACAACCTCGTCATACTCTGGATGATCAGCGATGATGACGTTGTTATTCAGCACTTTGGCCACTTGTAGGCTCTTCACAATCGCATTGCACCTCATTTAACAGCGTTATTATCCGGAACGCTTATGCCTATTATAATCGACCCTCATTATCCTTGCCAGTCATGATAAAAATAAAACAAAAAAAAGCGCCCCGCTTCGTTCGCGAGACGCTTGATGCTATAAATCATTTTTGCTGATTATCAGTTTGGGCAGTCGGCTGTACAACACCTTCAATTAACTTTGACAATGCCTGACCCTCATTGCCTTTTTCATTACCATTTCCATTATCTTTACCCCGAGTCAAGCCTTTAATTAACTTATCCAGCTCGATTCCGGATACATTCTTTAGCATTTCAGGAGCGGTAGCCATAAGCTCGGTTACATAATTGCTTACCCGGGCAGCTCCTTCACCCTTACCGGTATCCACCACAGTCAGCTTATCGATAGTCGATATCGGAGCCGCGATTTTACCAGCCAATTCCGGCAGCATTTTCACAACGATATCGAGAACAGCTGCTTCACCGAATTTCTGGAATGCTTCAGCCAGCTTTTCCTTGGCTTCCGCTTCTGCCAGACCACGCAAACGAATAATTTCCGCATCAGCCGTACCTTTTGCCCGTTCAGCGTCAGCGATCGCCTGACCTTCAAGACGCTTCTGCTCGGCAGAGGCGCGTGCCTGAGTTTCAATGGAATATTGCAAAGCATCAGCTTCGCGCATTTTACGAGCTTTATCTGCTTCCGCAGCCTGCTCTACCGCATAACGATCGGCATCCGCCTTCTTCTTGACCTCGGCATCATATTGCTTCTGGCGAACCGCAATCTCTTTATCCTGCAGGTCGATTTCCCGCTCTTTACGAACGAGCTCTACCTTCATCTGCTCTTCAACCATCGTCTGCTTCGCACGAGCCTCCTGAATATGATAGGCCTGATCCGCTTCAGCCTTGGCAGTATCTTGTTCCTTCTTAAAGGAAGCTACCTTCAGCTCTTTTTCCTTGGATGCTTCAGCGATATTAGTATCTCTAAGCAGCTCCGCCTTCTGACCTGACTCCTCGGCCAGTGCCTTTTGAATACGTGAATCCCTTAACGCTTCGGCTTCAGCAATTTCAGCGTCTCTCTTAACCGCAGCAATTCTCGGCTTACCTAACGCTTCAAGGTAACCATGCTTATCGCGCACATCCTTAATCGTGAAGGATACGATTTGCAGACCCATCTTCTTAAGATCTCTGGCCGCAACTCCTTGCACTTCCTGCGCAAATTTATCGCGGTTACGGTATACCTCTTCTACGGTCATGGAACCAAGAATCGAACGGAGATGCCCTTCCAATACCTCCTGGGCTTCTCCTTTGAGGGATTCAATAGGCTTACCCATAAACTGTTCCGCAGCTGTCGCTACATCTTCTACCGAGCTGCCTACCTTGATAATAGCAACGCCGTCTGCTGATACCGGAACCCCTTGCTCCGTATATACCTCAGGCGTCATAACGTCCAGCTTGTGGGACAGGAGCGACATAAATTCAGCTTTTTGAAAAATCGGCCAAATAAAAGCCCCGCCTCCACGTACAATTTTTATTTTCCGACCGGAATCATCCTCGGAAATGTTACGGCTGCCGAGAAAGGATCCGGTGACGATCATCGCTTCATCAGGACTCACCGTTTTGTATCTGGCCCAAAACGCCACACCAAGTACCAAAATGACCGCAATAATAATACCAGGAATCAATACAGCTTCAGACATAAATTCCAATCACATCATCTCCTTGTCTAAATTCGTATTCAAAAAGTCACTTTTTTCACAAATGACTATTTGATCAACCTTCAATTTGTTCATCCTGCTCATACAGCTCGGATACCTGGACAACGCCCTCTTTCGTATTGACTACGACCACTAGCGTCCCGACGGCTATCTCCCGATCATCCCAGCTGCTGGCGATATGTAGCGTATTACCGGAGACCATCTTGATCATAACCTCACCGAACCCGTTAACAGGAATTGGCACGGTTACCTCGCCAAGCTTGCCCGGAAGCTCCTGACTGGAATAGCCAACTGAATTTTCACTATTCTCCATCGGCTTCACGTAGGCAAAATAAATCACAACCGATAACATCAATGCTATGAGAATCGAGAGTATAACTATTGTAACGGAATTGATATTCGTATACCTTGTGAGCAGTATTCCTGAGCCACCAAACGTAGTAATCGCTGATGCTGTAATAATCGGCTTCAAGAAATCGACCGCCAGAAAATCCAGTGCTCCTTCCATCCAGCCTCCAAGGAGATCACCGAACAGGGTGCTTATCAGCGTATAAAGTGCTCCTCCCACAAAACAGCTCCAAAATAAAAGTTCCAAGCCAATCCTCCTTCCCGTAACACCGTGTAAGCTGAGGCTAAAACCCTAATGCAGCGCCGCATCTTGCAGCTTTCAAAACTTTATCACTACTTTATCACTATATGTAATTTATACGCACCAGCAGAGTTAACGTTTCACTAATCTTCAAGTTATAGTCAATGCGGAGCCAATTTGGCTTGCTTTTTTGTTGGTTTTAATTCATGCTGCACGGTATCATTGTGTCCTATGCGATGATGGCATAGTGACATGATGACATAGTG
>RCUU01000228.1_pt1 | contig 32565 bp, 25 predicted proteins | sample 2166211 | NCBI WGS metagenome assembly RCUU01 (sample SAMN09932620, study PRJNA488358) | compost metagenome | feature: garden; material: soil; isolation source: compost soil in phenylacetic acid-enriched culture | place: Germany: Experimental Botanical Garden Goettingen | collected 2016-01-27
CCTGTGCCGCTTTGCAGCGGCCATCGGCGGTCCATTTCTGTGGCACTATCCTTCGACTCGCGCCGACTGGACGTTATCCAGCACCCTGCCCTTTGGAGCCCGGACTTTCCTCCCGCGGCCTATAGCCGCCGGCGATTGTCTGTCAAACTTTCGTAGGCAACATTAGTTAGTATACAGGCATCACAGAAGAATCACAAGTATGAATCTGCGGCAGCTTTGACGTATAATGCCATTTTCGTCAAGATTACATAAATACGAACGGTTCTGTATTTACTTCAGAAATATGAACCTTTGTTACGTATTTATCTGCAAGCAGTCTCTCTGTGAGCCATGCAGCAACTCTTGGCTTCATGATTTTCTCAGCGTTATGGCCTGGATCGATTATTGTAATGCCCGCCATTAATGCATCCTGAGCAGTATGATAGTCTATATCTCCCGTTACCAGCACATCCGCACCACGGAACATGGCCTGTTTCCAATAGCGGCCTCCGGAGCCTCCGATAACGGCAGCCTTTTTAACCTGACGATCCAAATCTCCTACTACCCGAACCGAAGGTACTTCAAGCTTCTCTTTTACCCGCTCTACAAAAGCATTCAGACTGACAGGCTCGGCAAGCTCACCCACCCGGCCTAATCCGAGACTACGTCCTTTCAAATCAACCGCGTACAGATCATATGCAACCTCTTCATAAGGATGACTTTTTAGCATAGCCTGAATCACCTTGCTGCGAATGCTTTTTGGAACGATCGTCTCAATTCTGATTTCCTCTGCCTTTTCCAGCTTGCCTTGCTGGCCGATAAAAGGGTCTGTCCCTTTGCCCGGCAGGAATGTGCCATAGCCCTCTATATTAAAGCTGCAGTGACTATAATTGCCGATGCGGCCCGCGCCTGCATTCAATACAGAATCAAGTACGCGCTGATGATGATCCTTTGGTACAAATACCACCAGTTTATAGAGATCGTCCGTATGAATATCATCGATAGGTGCGCCATTCTGAATGCCAAGCACATCAGCCATCCAATCATTCATGCCTCCATCGGTAACATCCAGATTGGTGTGGGCTACATACACTGCGATATCATTCTTAATCAGCTTCTCATACACTTTTCCCATCGGAGTGTCGCTTTGCAGATTTGCAAGCGGGCGATAAATAATCGCATGATGGGCAATAATCAGGTCGACACCCTTCGCGATCGCCTCATCAACAACCTCCTCGTTAACATCAAGAGCAACTAAAACGTTGCTGATCTCCTTCTGAAGGGAGCCTAGCTGTAGGCCGATCTTATCCCCTTCCATTGCAACATGCTTGGGAGCAAGCTGCTCCATGTATTGAATTACAGTTTGGCCTTTTGCAAGCACGTCAGCACCTCCTTAAGCTGTTTAATCTCATTTGCAAGCTGCTGCTCCTTCTCGCGTGAGGCCTCTTGCGCAGAAGAGGCTACAGATTTGCGGATTTTGTCCAGCTTCTCTATCTCCGACAGCCACTTGGCAACAAATACCCCGGCAGGCTGCTCCGTCAGTCTGGGTCCCATCATGAGCAGCAGCTCTCTGGTCAAAATGGCTCCACCGGTTATTGTCCGCTCCTGGTATAGTGATTCATTCAGAGCAGCCGCGTCAGAATCGGACACCGCCGTGAGTATCTCATAAATTTTTCCGTCTTCCTCTAAAATAAACTCCTCCAGCAGGTACCATCCATGCTCAAAAAGCCATCGTCTTACGATATCCTCGCCTACATTTGGCTGCAGCACCAGCCGTTTGACACCAGCAAGCTTATCGCTGCCTGCCGCTAAAATGGAAGCAATTAGAGCGCCGCCCATACCTGCAATCGTAATTGTGTCAGCTTCACCTTGATCAATTACAGCTAGTCCGTCACCTTTACGAACCTGTACCTTACTCATTAATCCGGCCTCGGCAACCTGTCTTGAAGCAGCTTCAAACGGTCCCTCATTTACCTCGCCTGCGATCGCACTGCTTGCGATTCCGCTCTGCACCGCATACACAGGCAGCAAAGCATGATCCGAGCCGATATCGGCCAACCGGCAGCCAGATGGAAGACGATCTGCGATTTGCTGTAATCTTGCTGAAAGCTTAATAAGCTTCATGCTGAAATCCACACCACCCATTTTTTTCGTAAACTATATAATAATACAAATGCTACTACAATTTTAATAAGTATAACAATTTCCATCCCCTGAGGAGACTGCTGTCTAAGCAATAGTCCATCCACTTCCGGCATAAACCACAAAGTAAGAGACGCCGCAAACATAACTCTGGAAATTCTTTTGATACGATAATGGCAAAACCATGTCAACCAGAAAAATATAATGCTAAGCGGCAGCCATAATAGCTGAAGGATAACCCAGGAGGATTCGGGGTGAAGCCCTCCAAATAAAAAGGCATATAGCAGAATACCACACGCTAACCCGCAATAATGCAAAATATTAAAGTGCATGAAAAAACCTACGGCAAACCAGACTACTCCGCATGCTGCTATGAGCAACGTCGTTGCCATCTCGCCTCCCCATCCCTGAAGCATGATCATCAGGCTCCCAAGTGCAAGTAATATCAGGCTTCCTGTACCAGCGAGAACAAGAGAGAATAACTCACGCTTATGTCTATGTATTTCGGAAAATACGTAACAAAGAGCAGACAACAGCAACGTAATTGCCATTTGCAATGGCCACGGAAAAAGGCTAAAATAAAAAACAATAAAGAAAAAGAAGGAAATTATTCCAAAACCAAGCAACCACGATTTCAAATTACCTTGTTGTATGGATCCTAAAGAAATGATACTTCGTGAGGCTTTAGTCTCCTCATCGTGATATAAATTTTCAAGAAAATCGCAGTAGTGCTCTGGCAGAAGCCGGCCTCTTCTCCAGTGGTCGATCTCAGCCAATATGACTTCTCGTTTGTCACGATCCAAGCGAATTACCTTCTTTCTACGGTTAGGATGTATATGGTACTAGCCTTGGAAGAAAGAACTTGATCAAGCCATGACATGATGTGAAAAAAAGACCTTGCTGCAAGCTGCAGAAGGTCAGGGAACTACGCTTATTCTAGAAAATCCTTCAGCCGCTTGCTTCGGCTCGGATGACGCAGCTTACGGAGCGCCTTCGCTTCGATCTGGCGAATTCTCTCCCGCGTTACACCGAACACTTTACCTACTTCTTCGAGGGTTCTTGTTCGGCCATCATCCAGTCCAAAGCGCAGACGAAGCACATTCTCTTCGCGTTCTGTAAGCGTGTCAAGGACATCCTCCAGCTGTTCTTTCAGGAGCTCATAAGCTGCAGCGTCTGCTGGAGCTAACGCCTCATGGTCTTCAATGAAGTCACCCAGATGTGAATCGTCCTCTTCACCAATTGGAGTTTCGAGCGATACGGGCTCTTGGGCAATCTTCATAATTTCGCGGACCTTCTCCACACTGAGCTCCATCTCGGCAGCAATTTCCTCCGGCGTTGGTTCTCTCCCGAGCTCCTGCAAGAGCTGGCGGGAGACACGGATCAATTTATTGATCGTCTCTACCATATGCACCGGAATACGAATGGTTCTTGCCTGGTCAGCAATCGCCCGGGTTATCGCTTGACGGATCCACCAGGTCGCATAGGTACTGAATTTGAAGCCTTTTTTATGGTCAAACTTCTCAACCGCTTTAATCAGGCCCATATTACCTTCCTGAATCAAATCGAGGAACAGCATCCCACGACCTACATATCTTTTGGCAATGCTGACTACAAGCCGAAGATTTGCTTCTGCAAGCCTGCGCTTAGCCTCTTCATCGCCGTTTTCAATACGCTTGGCCAATTCCATTTCATCATCTGCGGTAAGGAGAGGTACACGACCGATTTCCTTCAAGTACATACGAACCGGATCATTAATTTTAATACCTGGAGGAAGCGTTAAATCATCATCATAGCTAAAATCATCATGCTCGCGATGTTCTCCGTCTTCACCATTATTTCGATTGTTGGTTAATTCTTCATCGCTGTCTCCAGTAACATCTATGCCCAAATCCCCCAGATGTTCAAAAAACTCGTCCATTTGTTCGGGTTCTTGATCGAAAGGAGAAAGCTTCTCCATAATTTCTTTATACGTTAACGAAGATCTTTTTTTCCCTTGTTCGATGAGGCGATCTTTTACTTGGTCAAGCGTCAATTCCGTTTCTAGTTCAGTATGCTGATCATTCGTCATTTACTGGCTCCCTCCTCCCTAGAAACATCCCAAACTGCATCGTTTTACTGTCTCTCTAGGGCAATAATCTCACTTGCAATATGTGCCGCACGCATAAAGTCTCCAGCGCGTTCAGCCGCAACCATTTCTTCCTTCTTCTGCTTGATCTCATCTAAAAGGGGAACCTTCCTGATCTCGCGAATGCAATCATCCAGCTCCTGAACGCTCCATACCGGAGTATCCATCATAGCGATTGAAGTAACCGTCTGTTCAAGGCGTTCATCCTGAAGCGAAGAAATAAATCTGCTGGTGTCCGGTGTTTTCCCTTGTGCATAATAGGCGTATAGATAAGCAGCAATTGCTGCATGATCATCGATGTTAAATTTATCCCCGAGCCTGTCTCCGACATAGCGGGCAACTTCCTCGTCCTGTAGCATAAAGGAAATCAGTCTGCGTTCCGCAACATGATAAGCAGGCAATAATGCAGGCATTGATGCCTGCCCCTTTTTATGCCTACCATTATTCCACCTTTTGTCCTTATTATCCCCTGCAGGAGTCTTTTTTTGCATAGCTATCCGCTTTTCGTTGCATTCTTGTTTTAAACTGTCAAACGACACCTGCAGCTCCGCGGATAATTCCTTTAAATAGATCTCCCGTTCTGTCGGTGAAGGCAAAGGCGCTATAACTTCCATGGCATCCTTAATGTAAGCAACCTTACCGTCTTCCTCTAGAAGTATATGGTTTTTTTTCAGATATATAAGCTTAAATTTGACGGACGAAACCGCACCATCCAAAACTTGAAGCCTGAACCTTTCCGCTCCATATTTTTGAATAAATTCATCAGGGTCCAATCCTTCGGTAAGAATTGCTATTTTGACCGAGAAGCCAATACTTTCAAGTATCGGAATACTCTTCAGGGCAGCCGCTTGGCCAGCCTGATCCCCGTCGTAACAGACGACAGCCTCATCTGCCATGCTCCTCATCATAGCCGCGTGGCTCTCCGTTAGAGCCGTTCCCATCGTAGCCACTCCGTTATGAACTCCGGCCTCCCATGCACTGATTACATCACCGTAACCTTCAAACAATACAAATTGCCGTGTTTTGCGGATGTCCGATTTAGCTTGATGAAGATTGTACAGTATGCGACTTTTAGTAAACAATCGACTCTCTGGGGAATTCAAATACTTGGGTTGTCCTTCTCCGAGAATTCTACCGGCAAAAGCTATGACTTTCCCATTTCGATTGTGAAGCGGAAATATGACCCGATCACGAAAACGATCCACGTAACCAGTACCATCATGCTTTGAGGACAAAAGTCCTCCCTTTTCCATGGCGCCCAGATCAAAAGAACGCTTGTCCAGAAATTGTACAAGTGTATCCCATCTTGCAGGGGCATAGCCGATCTGAAAAGTATCGATAGCCCTATCGGTAAATCCTCTGGACTTTAAGTAATCCATTGCCGGTTTGCCATGTTCCGTATTCTTAAGCAAAAAATGATACAATTTCGCAGACCATTCATAAGCTTGAAGCAGTTGCTCAAGCTCAGGGTTTCGCGTGGATTCCCCCTGAACGCCCACTCCATAGTCAAAGGGAATATGAGCTTCTTCAGCCATCATTTTTACGGCTTCAGGGAAAGTGAGTCCTTCGATTTCCATCCTAAACTTGATGGCATTACCACCCTTGCCACAGCCGTAGCAATGAAAAATTTGTCGTTCAGGTGTCACCGTGAAAGAAGGCGTCTTTTCTGAATGGAAAGGACACAGCCCTTTCATGTACTTGCCCTGTTTGGTCAGATGAACGTGCTTGCCGACTGTGTCAACGATATCATGTTGCCGTAAGACCGCCTCGATGACTTCCTCCGGAATATTGCCGCGTCCGGTACTCATCTAAACCACCTTCATCTTTCGTTTGCACGTAACTAAATAATTCGCTAAAATTGTACATTCTCCTGCAAATATTGCAAAAGTTTTGTCAATACATTTTTAAAATTTATACGATCCTCGTCTGCAAAAGGTTTTGGGCCCTTAAAATAGTGCCCTCCGCGCCGCGCTTTGGCATGGTAATGACGACGTTCAAGCAAATAATCAATATTCCCCGGGTGAAAAAGCTCGCCCCGGGGAGACAGTGTAGAGCAGGATTTGGCAATCGCCAAAGCGGCAAGGCCGTAATCCTGCGTTACGACAATGTCATTTTTGGCAATATGGTTAGCGATATACAGATCAGCGCTTTGCTGACTTCGATCTACCTGAATCGTAGTTACTCCCTCGCTCTGCTTCAGTAAATGATCATAGGATGAAACCATGAGCACCTGTACTCCGAAACGTCCTGCAATCTCTACGATTTCAGCTTTAACAGGACAGGAGTCTCCATCAACGACTATTCGTGTATTCATCGCAGGTATCTTGATTATGCCCACACCAGCTTGCTAAAATCAGCGAACAATTTCAAATCGCTATCGATAGCAGCAAGCAGGGCAAGACGGTTTTTACGGATATCCTCATCCTCAGCCATAACCATAACGGCATCAAAGAAGGATGTAATATCGGCTTTCAGTCCGCTCAATAATTCCAGAGCCCCCGCAGCATGATTTTCGTTCAGCGCCGCGCCGAATTGTTCATGAATTGAACGCCAAGCTTCATGCAATTGTATCTCAGCCGGATCGCTGAGCAGATCAGATCTGACGGTCAGGAATTCTGCTTTCGCTGCCAGATTGCTGACACGGCTCCAGGATTCGACGGTGGTTTTGAAATCCTCTTGTCCATTTACAGCATCCATCAAGGCTGCACCGCGAGCAACAACAGAGACTACATCATCATAGCCGGCTGCTATAATGGCATCAACTACATCGTAACGAAGGCTGTCGGATAACGTTTTTCTTACGCGAAGTCCAAAGAAATCCATCAAATCCTTCAAAATTTCTTCTTCTGTACGCTTCAAGCCGCGGAATTGTTCATGGGTTTCGAGAGCAATTTTAAAAATATCGGTTAATGTAATGCTCAATTTATGGTCAAGTACGATTTGAACAATCCCTGCCGCTTGTCGACGCAAGCCATACGGGTCCTGTGAGCCGGTTGGAATAATTCCGATTGAGAAGCAGCCGGTAATCGTATCAATTTTGTCCGCAATGCTGACAATGGAGCCTACTTCAGAGCTTGGAACATTGTCACCCGAGAAGCGAGGTTGATAATGCTCGAAAACCCCTTTAGCTACAGCCTCGGATTCACCAGCTTTACGTGCATAGTCTTCACCCATAACTCCTTGAAGCTCAGGGAATTCATATACCATTTGTGTGACCAGGTCAAATTTGCATATTTCCGCGGTGCGATTGACAGCCTCGGAGGTTCCACTATCCACTTTAAGGAAATCAGACAGCTTCTCCGCGTTGCGACGAATACGACGGACCTTGTCTCCCACCGTTCCAAGCTCCTCATGGAATACGATGCTCTCAAGCTTGGAAAGTGCGTCCTTAATCGCCATTTTCTGATCTTCTTCATAGAAGAATTTCGCATCCGATAAACGGGCGCGAAGCACTTTTTCATTACCTCTTGCAATGACATCAAGAGAAGATGCATCACCGTTACGAACCGTAACAAAGAACGGAAGCAAGGCACCTTGTTGATCCAGCACCGGGAAATAACGCTGATGCTCACGCATCGAAGTAATCAATACTTCCTGCGGAATGTTGAGGAACGATTCCTCGAATTTACCGAACAGCACGGTCGGAGTTTCTACGAGGAACAGGACCTCTTCAAGCAAATCTTCCTTCACCGCAATGTTCCAGCCTTTTTCTTCAGCCAGCGCATTGATTTGCTTCTGAATCATTTCCTGACGTTCATTAACATCAGCGATGACATGCTGTGAACGCAAGGCCTCGATATAATCCGCCGGCTGCTGAATCGTAGTATCCTGACCTAAAAAACGATGTCCTCTGGTTACTTGACCAGACTTCACGCCTGCGACTTCAATATCCACAACATCCGTTCCGAATAAAGCGATGATCCAACGGATTGGACGAACGAATTTGAAATCGTAGCTGCCCCAACGCATGTTTTTCGGGAAGTTCATGGCATGTAAAATACCGAGCAAGCCTTCAGCCAAAATCTGCGAGGTTTCTACACCGGTAGTGCTCTTGCTTACGTAGACATATTCAGTTCCACCTACGTCCTTAAAAGTAAATTGCTCCGGACTAGCTCCTTGGCTGCGTGCAAAGCCAAGTGCCGCCTTGCTCCATTCTCCCTTGTCATCCAGAGCGATTTTACGGGAAGGACCCTTTACTTCTTCATGAACGTCCTCCTGCTTCTCGGCAACGTCCTTTACAATTACAGTAAGACGACGTGGAGTTGCATAGCTCTCAACAGCTCCATGCTTAATAACAGAATCCTCCAGCCATTTCACCATACGCTCTTTCAATTGTTCCATAGCCGCACGAATAAAACGGGCCGGCATTTCTTCTAAGCCGATTTCAAATAACAAGTCTTTAGCCACGGACAGCGCCCCCTTTCTGCAGCATCGGGAATCCCAGCTTTTCACGTTCCTCTAAATAAGTCGCAGCCACTTGGCGGGCCAGATTCCGCACACGGGTAATGTAGCCCGTACGTTCTGTTACGCTGATAGCACCTCTGGCATCCAGCAGATTGAACGTATGTGAGCATTTCAGCACATAGTCGTAAGCCGGGAATACCAGATGCTGCTCCATCGCCTTTCCTGCTTCCTGCTCGTACATATTGAACAAGGTGAACAGCATTTTTACATCGGATAATTCAAAAGTATATTTGGAATGCTCATATTCCGCTTGATGGAACACGTCACCATAAGTAGTGCCATCAACCCATTCCAGATCAAACACATTTTCTTTATCTTGAATGTATGAAGCCAGACGCTCCATACCATATGTGATTTCAACCGCTACCGGATTAGCTTCAATACCGCCAACCTGTTGGAAATACGTAAATTGAGTAATCTCCATACCATCCAGCCATACTTCCCAGCCAAGCCCCCAGGCTCCAAGCCCCGGATGCTCCCAGTTGTCTTCAACGAACCGGATATCATGCTCAAGCGGATTAATGCCCAAACGCTTCAAGCTCTCCAAATAGATTTCCTGAATGTTGTCCGGCGATGGCTTCAATATGACCTGAAACTGGTGATGCTGATACAAGCGGTTAGGATTTTCCCCATATCGTCCGTCAGCCGGACGGCGTGAAGGCTCTACATAAGCAACGTTCCACGGTTCCGGTCCAATCGAACGCAGAAAAGTCATTGGATTCAGTGTGCCTGCGCCTTTTTCCACATCATATGGCTGTACTACGATGCAATTCTGTTCCGACCAAAACTGCTGCAGGGTCAAAATCATTTGTTGAAAATTCATGATCTACAACTCCTTTATCATAATTAGCTGCCAGGAGGAAGAACATACCAAAAAGCTCTCGCCTCCTACGCCTGCTATCAGACGTAGGGACGAGAGCTGTTATTCCCGCGGTTCCACCCTACTTGATTTGCCCCTTGTATGCCGCAACCGGCATCCAACAAGCAAATCCTCTTTTTCACGGACATTTCTCCATGCTCCCGGGCTGCCCCTTCATGAGTCGTTCCGTCCGGGCTCTCACCACCCCCGGCTCGCTAGTACGGATACCTTTTCTCACAACTATTCCCGATCAACACATGCGTCTCCAAAATAAGGAGAAATTCTTATCTATAATATATGATTTTGAGACGTTCGTCAAATTTCGTATTTATCCAACTGATCCAGGAAGCTGCGCGATTTCAGCTTTAGTCCAAGCTGCATATCCATAAAAGCTCGCATTACGGTTTTAAGCTCTGCTTTTGTAGCATCTTTTACTCCGATAGCTCCGAGTCTCCGCAAATCCATTTTCTCAAAAAGCGAGAGCAATTTATAGGTTCCGGGTGATACGTTAAATGCTGCTGGATCATGGTATCGGCATCTGCTGCACAGCTTGCCTCCCAGTCTCGCACTGACTGTCATCGATTCATCCTCGCGGCCACAGGAAATGCAAGCATCAAAGGAAGGCCCATATCCGGCAGCCTGCAGTACCTTCATTTCATACAAATGCACAACGATTTGCGGGTCCTTACCTGATGAAAGACCCTCCAAGCAAGCTTTAAGCTGCGTAAACCAGAACTTTCCTACTTCCTCATCCTGAAGCGTACGATCGAGCAATTCACAGGCATAGGAGGCATAGGCTGCACGGAACAAATCCTCACGTAAAGAAAAGTGAGATTCAATAATCTCACCTTGATTCAGTGTGCCAAGTCCGCTGTTTTGACGATAAAATACATACTCCCCGTAGGTAAAAGGCTGGGTCAACGCTGCTAAACGCGACTTTACCTTTTTGGCTCCTCTTGCAAGCACGCCAATTTTACCATGGGTCTCTGTACATAACGTAATAATTTTGTTGCCTTCACCGTAGTCCATGCTGCGGATGACGATCCCCTCCACCCTGTATAGCATGTCTATTCCCCCAACCTTACCGGGCTCTCCGAAAACTAATTCTCCATTTCCTGCTGATCAACTAGCTCTTCGGAGGCAGCAGTTTCCTCTTGGGCTTCGCTGTCGGCTTCTTTATATAACATATAAGCATCGACATCTCCAGTCATTGCAAAATACTTCCACGAAAAATCTCGCATACGTATTCACCCTTTCTTCGGAAATGACGCCTGCAACTTCAAGATTAGGATGTACGTTCGAACGTGAAGTATGTAATGCAATAACTCCCAGTTTGGAGCAAAATAATAACTCAAATAATAACTCAAATCAATTCACAGAAGTAAAACATGAGCCTGAACCTAATATCAATAGTCCCTTTTACGCGTCGCGATGGAAGCCAAGATCCTTGAGAATACGATCCTGATTGCGCCAGTCCTTCTTCACTTTAACCCAAAGCTCTAGAAATATTTTGGAGCCTAACAGGTTCTCAATATCATGCCTTGCCCGTTTGCCGATTTCCTTAAGCATAGCGCCCTGCTTCCCAATAATAATTCCTTTCTGGGAATCACGCTCTACGAAAATAACTGCTGACAAATATACCACGCCATTGTCTTCAACCTTCATATCCTCGATAGTTACTGCGATGGAATGCGGCACTTCTTCACGTGTCAAATGGAGTATTTTCTCACGGATCAATTCCGCACACACAAACTGCTCAGGGTGGTCAGTAACCTGATCATCAGGATAATACTGAGGTCCCTCCGGTAAGTATTTCTCCACCTGATCGAGCAGAGTTGTCACATTGCTGCCCAGCTTTGCCGAGATCGGCACTATTTCAGCGAAATCATACAGCTTCCGGTATTCTTCAATAATGGGAAGCAGAGCTTCCGGCTCTATCCGATCAATTTTATTCAGCACTAAAATAACAGGAGTCCGCACATTTTTGAGCTGTTCAATAATGAAACGATCTCCTCCGCCAAGCCCCTCAGCCGTATCCACCAGGAACAATACCGCTTCAACCTCACCCAGTGTGTTAAGAGCTGTATTATTCATGAAATCGCCCAGCTTGGATTGGCGTTTATGAATACCAGGAGTATCCAGGAACACAACCTGCATCTGCTCCGTTGTATAAACCCCATGAATTTTGTTCCGCGTAGTCTGTGGTTTATCGGACATGATCGCAATTTTTTGACCAATTACATGGTTCATCAAAGTCGATTTGCCTACATTTGGTCGTCCAACAATTGCAACAAAGCCTGATTTAAATTTAGATTTTGCCATTTATATAATGATCCTTTCTACATAAGCAGTATTGTTATAGTTGTCCATCCTGCAGATTACTGGTGTGCGGTAAGGCCGTAATTCCACGACACCACATTCCTGCAAAAGTGCAGTTTTTTTCTACACCTTACCTCATTGCTCTGAAATTACTGCAAAAGTGCAGTCTTTTTGGCAAATTGCATCTTGATTTACTATTGGTGCGTGAAATTGCTGCACTTTTGCAGGCTTTTCACTAAAAACGATAATTTATAGAGAAAAAAACTGCATTTTTACATCTTTTCGTCCGAGTGTGTATATGGTTACGGCTAGTGTATAAGGTACGACTAGAGTGTATATGGTTACGGCTAGTGCATAAGGTACGACTAGAGTGTATATAGACACGGACTGGGTGTATGGCTACGGCTTGCATATAGCTACGTACAGATTGGGTGTATGGCTACGGCTGGAGTGTTTATAAAACTACGGTTAGTGTGCATATATGGCAACGATTAGAGCCTTCATATAGCTACGGTTAAAGCTAGGTTCAATCGAATTCGGTCGGTTTCGATCACAAAACTACGAGCCAATTATCGATCATGGTTTACGTTGCAAGTTCGATCACATTTAGGCCACAGTGTACACAGTTACCGTGCAGCTTGGATCGAAAGGAAACTTTTCTCCATATCAAGACCGGATCGTCAGAGATCACTCTTAGACCCATTCAATCGCAAACCACCAGCAGGTCACCGTCAGCCCTCAAGCCGTCTTCGATTATGAGTTGAGCTGGGCAGGACCAAAGGAGTAAGGAAGCAATTCGTTAACTGTTGTCTGACGAATGTCCCCCTTTAGATTACCCAAAATTACGGGCATTTCTCCATGACACAGCTCAAGCAGCACCTGTCTGCACACACCACAAGGCGCTATGGGATCATCCGTGTCTCCAACTACAGCCATCGCTTGAAAGGTACCCGGCTTTAGTCCATCGGCAATCGCCCTGAACATCGCGGTACGTTCAGCACAATTCGTAGGCCCATAAGCCGCATTTTCTATATTGCAGCCGTAATGAATATGTCCATTCTGATCAAGTAAAGCAGCTCCAACTCCAAATCCGGAATAAGGAATGTAAGCTGCCTCTTTAGCCTTGATTGCTTCCTGAATAAGCCATTTGTAATCCATGGGGTTTCTCCTTTTTCAAAAAATTACCGAGTAATTACTCCAAGCCAAACAGCAACAGGCTCATAAAAGAGCAAAATACCGATCAATACAGCAAAACCGGCTGCAATGAAGACAGCCCCGGCGGCGGCATCCTTTGCCATTTTGGCTAGTTGATGCCACTCCGGGGTCACTAAATCTACCACCGCTTCAACAGCAGTATTAATCAGCTCTGCACTGATTACAAATGCGATAACGAGCAATAATAATGCAATGTCCCTTGCTGGAAGATCAAAAAACAGGGCAGCCAATATTACAAGCACAGCGGCCACTGTGTGAACTCGCATATTACGCTGCGTTTTGAAAGAGACGACGATTCCTTCCAGCGCATACCGGAATGTGTCGCTCCATTTCGATTTGGGTTTCATTAACGAACAAGGCCCACCTGTGCAAGCACCGCTTCCTGCTTGCCCATCATTTCAGCCTCACTCGCTTCATCCTGATGATCGTAGCCGAGCAAGTGAAGAAATCCATGGACAAACAAAAATCCGATTTCACGTTTAATCGAATGCCCATATTCTTCGCTCTGCGCCTTCGCCCGCTCTACAGAAATAATAATATCTCCGAACATATCTGTCAGATCGTCGAGCTCCTCGCCTTCCTCAACCTCATACACAATGTCCAGCTCTTCATCCAGAGACTCATTCATTGCGAAGGATAATACATCGGTAGGGCGGTCAATCCCACGGTATTCACGATTCAAGACATGAATTTCTTCATCATCCACAAAGGTCAGAGCAACCTCGCCGTCCTCCACTCCTTCTGATTCCGCAGCTTTTTGTAATAGATTGTCCAGCAGCTTGATCAAGTCTTCACTAATCTCCAGCTTATCCTGCTCATTATTCCAATCGAGTCTAAGCGCCATTACTCTTATGCCCCCTGTCTGAATCTTCTGTCTCTTTATCCTTCTTTATCTGTTCCGGGTATTCAATTCTGGAATGGAATATACCCATAACCGTTTCTTTTAGTGTTTTGGCGATAAGGTCCAGCTCACGCATCGTCAAATCGCATTCGTTAAATTGATGATCGTCCAGACGACTCTTTATGATTTTCTCGATCATCGTCTCAACCTGCTCTACGGTCGGCTTGCGCAAGGAACGGACAGCTGCTTCTACACTGTCAGCAATACCAACAACTGCTGCTTCTTTCGATTGTGCCTTGGGACCAGGATAACGGAAATCCGCTTCTGTGAAATCCGGCTCCATCCCTTGCTCTTCAGCCAGCTTAAGCGCCTTATGATAAAAATAATGCAGGAACGTAGTACCATGATGCTGCTCCGCAATATCGCGAATCGGCTTAGGCAGCTTATATTCCTTCTGCATTTCAGCTCCATCACGGGCATGTGCAATGATAATAGATTTACTCAGCTTCGGATCGATAAAATCATGCGGATTTTCAATATTGTTCTGATTCTCGATAAAATAGCTTGGCCGCTTCGTTTTACCAATATCGTGATAATATGAACCGACGCGGCAGAGGAGCCCATTTGCCCCAATCGCTTCTGCAGCCGCTTCTGACAAATTGCCGACCATCACGCTATGATGATAGGTTCCCGGGGTCTCAATGAGCAGCTTCCGCAGCAGCGGATGGTTTGGATTGGACAGCTCGATTAATTTCAAAGCAGACAATATTCCGAATGTGACTTCAAAAAACGGCATAAGTCCGATAACGAGTATCGTGGTCAGCAATCCACCGGCAATAGCAAAGCCAATGGCATACAATGTGCTTGATTGGGTCCAGCCATTATTGTTGATCAAAATAAGCGAGAATACACTAAGCGATCCAAACAAGCATATCATAATACCGGCTTTCAGCAGAGTAGAACGCTGGCTGGCACGATGAATAGCAAATATAGATGCAAAAGAAATAACTAATGCAAAAAGTCCAAACTGAAAATCGAAAATTTCACCTTGATGGACATTCAGAATCACGCTGGCCATAATACTAAAGATAATAGAGCAGATATAAGCCATGGAGAAATCTATCAAAAGTGAAATCAACATAGCCCCCGTTGCAATAGGTGCCAGATAACCGATATATGGACGCTGCTCATTCTGAACTATACTAACGACATGCATAGATAGAATCGTGATTAGCATAATAAGCAGCAGCATAACAAGCTGCGAGTTGTTGTACTTAAATCTGCTTACACCTTCGGATTGACGCGTGAACATAATTAGTCCTGTTCCGAGCAGTATAGCAAGCACTAAAAGACCAAATTGAGGCCAATAATTCACTTCATCCTTGAGCAGACCGTTCTTTTCGAGCAGCGAGTACATTTCCTGGGTAATTTTTTCGCCCTTCTCAACGAGCACATCACCCTGCTTAATGTATACTGTCGGAGTATTCTCACGCGCTTCTACCTTTGCTGCCTTGGTAGCTTCCTCATCGTAAAACTTGTTAGCAGTAATGGCAAGACGAGCTAGCTCTTGAACAACCTCACGGGATATACGTTTGCTAAGCGAGCTTGTGCTGACCATTTCAGCCACCTTGGCGCGAGCCGTTTGTGCGTCTACAATCTGGTCAGTGGTAAGACGAGCCACGATATCCGCCGCCACCGGCTTCATCTCATTGATATCATCCGAGGTCAGGCGAGGAATTTTAATAAAGGTTTCCTCAGAAATCTGATAACGCTGCTCCTCGATTTTTGAGGTTACCTCATTGAACAGTGTCGTCGAATATGTCCCGGTATTTCGGTTGTTTTTGATAAAGTTCTGAATATGATCATTTACCTTTTGAGGAAGCTCCTCACGATAAATATTTATTTTATCATCCACGGACACTTGGTCATCCTGATTCAATCTGAATATCCGATCCAGCATTTGCGAGACGAGAGCTTCATTACGCAAGGGCAGAATGGTGTATACTTGACCAACCTTCTCAGCAGCTTCTTCCTGTGCTTTCAAGGTTGCCTTTGTATTTGGAATTTCCATCGGGGCCAAAATTTCTTTGTCGCTTGGCAGACCTACAGCGATATCATAAGTTTCAGGCAGCAGCTTGGAGGTCATGCTGAAATAGAGCATAACGATCAGCAGTACAAAAAGTACGTAGCGAACCGCTTTACTATGCCTCCAGCCTGCTGTTTTGGAATGTAGCTTGTCCTTTTTTTGTTGTTCATTCGTAGTCATAGAGACAGCCCTCCCGTAATTTTACAGCCTCACAAACCTTAACTCTGAGAGTCCGCAGCACGGTCATAAGCGACAATGATTTTTTGAACTAATGAATGTCTGACAACGTCGGATTCTGCAAATTGAACAAAACCGATCTCTTCAATGCTGTGAAGTATCGTTTTCGCCTCGATTAATCCGGATTTCTTGCCTTTTGGCAAGTCGATTTGTGTTACATCACCCGTAATAACCATTTTCGAACCAAATCCCAGACGTGTAAGGAACATCTTCATTTGCTCCGGTGTTGTGTTTTGCGCTTCATCCAAAATAATAAAAGAATCATCAAGAGTACGCCCGCGCATGTAAGCAAGCGGCGCGATCTCGATCAAACCGCGTTCCAACGCTTTTGCTGTTTGTTCAGGACCCATGACGTCATACAACGCATCATACAGAGGTCTCAGGTAAGGATCAACCTTCTCCTGCAAATCGCCCGGCAGAAATCCCAGACTCTCGCCGGCTTCAACAGCCGGTCGCGTCAAAACGATTCTCTTTACCGAGCCTTCCTTCAGTGCAGAAATGGCCAGGACAACAGCGAGATAGGTTTTACCGGTTCCGGCCGGCCCTATTCCAAATACAATGTCCCGTTTTTTGATCGTTGTAACATAATGCTTCTGGCCAATCGTCTTCACCCGAATCGGTTTGCCTCGGAAAGTGACAGCGATCTCGCCCTTATATAAATCAAGAAGCTGGTCAGCCCGGAAATCCTTAGCCAAATCAATTGCGTACAAAACATCTCTTTCGGTAAGTATGTATCCGTTGCGAATCAGCTCCAGCAGCACCTCAAACAATTGCTGAACCTTCTCAGCTTCCCTATGCTCCCCACGGATCGAAATTTCCGACTCTCTCAGAACAATTCCAGCCTGCATATTCTGTTCAATCAATTTCAAAAAAATATCCTGGGGTCCAAACAAAGCAAGCCCCTCTGAAGCATTTAGAAGACTTATTTTAATCGTAACAAGTTGTTCTGACAAATGTCCTCATTCTCCTTGATTGTGTACTATTGGAAATTCTTCCGCTATATTTTGTTCTACCTCAAAAAGCACTTTCATATAAACTTTACCATTGTCTGTCTTCTCATGCAAAATTTTTTCCTCCAAAATGACGCTAGTTGACCCATTTTTAGCTATAATATCACGTTTAGCCCGCTCAAGTCCTGATTTTACTGCTTCAGCTTCTGACAATTTCAACTCCATCTCCGTTGTTTCCAGCACCTTCTCGTTCATCCATCCGATCGGAAGCTTGAAGCTTCTCCAGGTTAACGGATCTATCTCTGTCAAGGTTTGCGATTGCTGAAAAGGAACCTTTCCATAGCCTGTTAACTGGATCGCTGTATCTCCGAAAAAGAGATAACCCCGCTGCTTTTTTTCTCCTGTATATACTTTTTGTTTGCGAATGAGCGGAACCTCGATTTTATATTCATGCCAAACGTAGCCGCGCACTTCTCCTTTTGACACGACAACCATGCCGCCCTGAATACCGGAAATCAGAACCTGCCCTTTCTTCACTCGATCATTCTTCCTTACCTCAGGCTGTCCTTTTTCCGCATATATATAAGATATGATCCCATCTGATTTACTGACTAAATGACGAGGGTTCATCAGCTCCCTGGAAGGCTCTGTAGCCTCAACTACTTGAATCGTGATGCGCGTCCCTGTACGGGATACACCAACCCAGGACGTCCCTGGCAAATTTCGGGTCAGGTTGGCAGACAGCTTGTCTTGCTCAGGAAGGCGAAAAATCCATTGAAACGGATAAATTCCTTCCTGCTTGGCGGCACTGAGTACATCCTCGGACGCTATTTTCTCGTTTCCAACAATCTTAATATCCCACACCATAGATGACAGACAGAAAATGATAAAAATAAAAGCCGTGAAGCCAAAAACAAACCATTTTCTGCCCCATACCCTCATCATAACAAACGGCAAGCCGTATCGTTTTTTCACTTTTACCCTGCAGCCTGTCCGCTTTAATAACGGACGCAGCTGAAGAAAGTCCGTTACTCCAATATTCATTTCCAGTTTCCCGTCAGTCAAGGGTTTTAAGTCCCATATCTCCACTTTCTGCCTTGCCAGCTCATTAATGAGGCGTTCAATACCTTCCCCTCGGACGACGATGGTGACGACACCTCGAACCTGGGACAACGATGGTAATTTCACACTTATTCCTCCGTTCCTCGATATTTGATGCCGTCAATACGTCCTTCTATAACAACCTCTTCAGGCATAATCTCCTTGATAACAAGTCCGCGTCCCTCTACTTCCAAGTAGCCTTTGTTAAGCTCCAGGTGCAGTGCTTCCGGAGAGAAGTGAACCACCCCCCGGTGGTTCTCGATGTATAGCTGCTTACCTCCGATCAAGGTGAGCCTGGGCAAATCGAATACGAGGTCGTTCGGCAGGTCGAGTGCATCGACCGTCCATTTCCGGAATTTTCGGACTAATCGGCTCATTGAGGCAATCCTCCTTCCACTACTGTACAAAGTATGCGGAGGAATTGGATTTTATGAACCTATGAATTTTTGCTCCAAATAACAGAAAAAACACCCTCTACAAATGTAGAAGGTGTTAATCTCTGTGAGCTATTGCAGTAGCTGTTGCACCGCCTGATTTACAAGCTTACCGTCCGCCCGTCCTTTAACCTTGGGCATTAAGGCGCTCATCACTTTCCCGATTTCGGCTTTCGAAGAAGCACCGGTTTCCTGGATGGTCTGCTGTACAATGACTTTAATTTCTTCTTCGGTCAGCTGTTCGGGTAAGTACCCGGCAATGATTTCCGCTTCCGCTCTAACATTTGAGGCAAGATCTTCACGACCCGCTTTTTCAAATTCTTGGAGGGCATCTTTGCGCTGTTTGATTTCACGACTTAGGATATCAAGCACTTCATTATCGTTCAAAGTTCTTTTCAAATCTATCTCAAGATTCTTAATCGTAGCACGAACCATTCGAATGGTGGAGAGTTTGAACTTGTCTTGACTCTTCATCGCCTGCTTCATATCTTCGTTCAATCGCTCGCTAAGATTCATGGTAGCATAATCCTCCTAAAACTTTCTCTTACGAGCAGCCTCAGACTTTTTCTTGCGCTTTACGCTTGGCTTTTCATAATGCTTGCGTTTCTTCACCTCAGCCAATACGCCATCTTTAGCGATGGAGCGTTTAAAGCGACGAAGTGCAGCATCAATTGTCTCGTTTTTGCGAACTTTAGTTTCAGACACCAGTTTTCCCTCCCTCCGACCAGACCGTCCAAGAGCATAACACGGTTCATCATTCTTCATTATAGGGGAAATATAAATAAGGTGTCAACCTGACCGCCCTTATTTATCTATCCGCCAAAATAAATTAAGCATGAGATTTGGAACCCTGTACCAAAGCGCCTAATCTTGTACCTCCAAGTAAATGATAGTGCAGATGATGCACGGTTTGTTCACCGTCTTTTCCACAATTATTAATCAAACGGTATCCTGACTCGGCAATTCCTAGCTTCTTGGCTACTTCCTGTGCTACTCTGTGAAGCTCGCCGATCAATGCGAAGTCCTCTGTCTGAAGATCATTCACGGAAGCGATATGCTTCTTCGGAATAATCAGCACATGAACCGGTGCCGCAGGCTGAATATCATGAAAAACCAGAAATTGGTCATCTTCATACACTTTATTGGATGGAATAGAACCTTCGACAATTTTACAAAACAGACAGTTATCCATTGGTAGCCCTCCCGGCAAATATATAGTACCTAATCATAATACCGAAAAAAGACAAAAAAAAGAAGCACCCAGCTAGCTCATGGAGCTTCACTGATCGCACGGACGTATTAGACCGAAACTTTTCTGTACCAATACGTCCGTCGGGGTGCTTGCAAGATTGATGTCGGCTAACTGTAGTATAACAGCGGGGTGATACTGTATCTGTGATGTACATCACTCTGCATAAAAATTATTTAAAAATCAGCATTTATTTATAGAGCAGTCCATGAACCACTAAATATTTTCAACCATGACTTTGGAGCCTTCTCCTCCGTTCTCTGCAGGTATAACGATCAGTTTCCGGGCCAGACGTGACCTTAGCTCAGCTACGTGCGAAATAATGCCTACCGCTAAATGGTCATTATGAAGATGCTCCAGCGAAGTTATAACTGTGTCCAGAAGCTCGGGGTCCAAAGTTCCAAACCCTTCATCAAGGAAAAAGAACTGCAACGGATATTGTCCTCTAAGCTGTATTTGGGCTGATAAAGCGAGAGCTAAAGCCAGCGAGGTCAAGAAGGTCTCCCCTCCTGATAATGTAGCGACTGGTCTTTTTACTCCTCCATTAGCATCATCGCATATAACAAAGCCCCCTCCCGAGTCAATTTCAAGAGAATACCGCTGCTTCGTTAAACTGCGCAAGCGCTGTGAGGCTTCATGACTGACGTGCAGAAGCTGCTCTTCTGCCACATACTCCACAAATGCATTGCCGCGCAGGGAGGATTGGAGTTTTCCAAGCAGATCAAATTCGTGCGCACTGGCAATTCGCTGCTGCTCAAGCTCCTTCCACCGGGTATGTCGTATCATCAAATCCTCAAGGTCACGCTCCGCTCGAGCCTTCATCTGAAGAGCTTCCTCATGCTGCTCCTTCGCCATACCCAGCGCAAGGCTGCTGGACTTCCACTCTTCCTCCGTTACGGCTCTGCCTGCCAGCTTGTCGTTTAGCTCCTTTAGCTTCACCACCAAATCACGTTCGCGATCCCGATGATTTTTAACTGTCAATGTGTACTCGCCTGCCAGGCTTGGCTCGATAAATGAGCCTGCAGCCTCTTCCTCAGTATGGAATGGAGAAGCCTCAAGCTCTTTCAGCCACCTTCTCAGCAATTGATCCTCCTGCTCTCTGGCAGAAACGGCCGACTGAGCTGCAAGCGCATCGCTTTGCGCCGCCTCGCTGCTAGCTGCCATAGCTGCTGCCTGACGGTTGCGGCCTGTTTCGGCATTCTCCCGAAGTGACGTAAGCCGCTGCCTTGCCGCAGGTAATAGCTCGTCCAGCGAGCCTTCACCAATCCAAGCAGTTAACCGGCTTCTTTTTTCCTGATAGAGCAATTGTTTGCCTTGCTCCTGCGTCTCTAGCTGCAGCAATTCCTTGTCCAGCTCTATCAGCTCTTTTCCTAGCACGGTCAGTCTGGAGCTTTTTTCTTCAATAAATGGAACGCTAAGACCAAGCCGCTGCTTAATATCCTCTGCCTGCTGATCCCTCTCGGCAATTTGTTGAAATTGTTCAGTTGCTGACTCCATCGTCAAATCAGGATGCTCCTGATTCCATTCCTGCTCCAGCACAAGAAGCTCACTACGGCCATTTGCAGCTGCCTGAAGGGCTGATTCCGCCATTGCTGTAGCTCCCGCTAACTCTGTACGCGCCCCGGCAAGTCGGGTCTGCAGCTCATTTAATTGAGAAATGGAGGTTCTTGCATCCTTCTGCAAAGCATCCAATTGCGGTCGCAGATAATCATACTCCTCCGTCAGCTGCTGAATATGACTATGAATTATCGATAAGTCCAAGTCAGCTGCAGTATCGATTCGCCCGAATTCCTCTGACACGTTGGGGTCGATACCTTGACGAGAGGCTGCTGCTTCTGCTGATTTAAGCTCGTCAAGATAAGGCAATTCTACCGAGCAGCTATTGTCGTTCAGCCATGCTTTGGAATCAGAGAGCTGTTCTATAACAGTTTTTGAAATTTCCATATCTCTGGACAATGTAAATTTCATTTCCTTAAGTGAATTCAGCAGCGCTGACATTTCCTCAAGCTGATTCAGTCTTTCAGACGGATTGAGCAGCTCCTGATTGTGCGCTGTAGCTCCTGTGGCAGGATGATGCTCTGATCCGCACACGGGACAAGGCTTGCCCTCCTCAAGCTGCTCTGCCAGACGGGATAGCCATACCATTCCTTCGCTATCCTTCATCCACTGTCGCAGCTTAGCCTCTGTGTCTGCAGCACCATTGATATAATGAACAAGCGTTGATTCAAGCCTGCTCAATCTATTAGCAGCATCGAAAGCATGCTTGGCTAAATCGCTGCATTTCTGCTTGACTGTCTTCTCTTCCTCCACGATGCTGTGCAGATGCTGCGCAGTGGACTCCATTTTGCCGCGATGCTTAGATTCTTCCGCTTCCGCCTTAATCAGCTGCTCTCTTAATCTCGCAAGCTCCTTGCTTCGCTGAGCTGCGTCATGAATATTTTTGCGTTCAGCAGCCTTCACCTCACAGGCCTGCAGCATTTGTTCCAGCTCCCGCTGCCGTCCCTGGGCCTTCGCAAGAAGCTGCTCCTCCCTCTGGATTTCCTCACTTACTGTTTGCCGTTTCTGTGCAGCCGTCTCTTGTGACGCTTTAAGCTGCCGCAGCTCTTGCTGCATATCCCTGCATTCCGACTGGAGCGCCCCCGCCTGCTCCAGCTGATCGATCCGCACAAGAAGCCCTGGCTCCTCCATGCTGAGCTCAGCAGAGGCTTTGTTTAAAGCCTCTGTACAGCTTATTACCGCCGCAGCGGCTGACTCCGCCTCTTTTCGAGCAATTACAGCGGCCTTCTCACGCTGCTCCGCCAATTGACCGGCTTCCTTCCACGCGGTTAATACAGGACGAATTGCCTCAGCTGCAGCCGAATGAACAAGCTGTGCCTCAAGCCGGTGAATCGCTTCATCCTGCTCCCTTAGCTCAGCAAGCTGGGATGTATGCGTCTGCTGTTCAATGACAAGCTCGCGAACCTTCGCTAGCTCGTTGCTCTTCTTCTCAACCTCAGCTAGCTCCTCTCTTCGCTTTCTAGTCAGGGATACAGCAGCCTTGAGCGTATTATCAGCCTCTTGAACCGCCTCTTCAGACGCATTGCCAAGCCCCTGCTGCCAAGCCGTCAATTCCTTGAGCTTCTGATCCTTTTCCTTCACTCTCCTCGACAGCCTTTGAGCCAGCAAATCTCCGTACCTCTCGAGATGAAAGAGCCGCTGCAGCATCTGCCTGCGTTCGGCACCCTTTAGGGACAAAAATTCTGCAAATTTTCCTTGGGGAAGCACAACTGCCCTTGTGAAATCATCCATCTTCAGTCCGATTTTTTCTTCAACACAGCGCGTAACATCTGCCAGCTTATCTGCCAGAACAATCTCGCTATCCGCAGTGATCTCAATAAACCTACTGATCGTGTTGCTGACGGACAGCTCATTTTGCCGCTTGAAGCGACGTTCAACCCTGTAACGCTCAGAGCCGGCAGCAGAAGACAATTCGAATGTAAAAGAGACGAACAGCGAATCCTCGGAATGATTCATGATTCCCTGAGTTCCGCCAAAGGCACGTCCCACCTTACCGTACATAGCCAAAGTAATAGCATCCAGAATGGTAGATTTACCACTGCCGGTTGGCCCAAATATTCCGAACAGACCCGTGTCGCACAGCGCCGTAAAATCTATTTCCTGCATTTCTCTATAGCTCTGCAAACCGGATAACTTCAAGGATATCGGCTTCATCTATTCCACCTCCCCTTTTTCTTCTTCCTCCTCGGCAACAAGCGACATGAACAGGTCGACCAGTTCCTCTTCCGGTTCGGCTCCGCCGCTTTGCTGCTGATAAAATCTGCGGAACAGCTCATGCACCGGCATTTGAGAGCGGGAAGCGGCCGCTTCCTCCCGCGATTCACGTCCGGGATATACCGGCCTGATATGAACAATTCCATCATGCGCCTTGCGCAGCGACTGAATATCACTAAGAGACATAGCTTCGTTCAAGCTAATCTCCAAATCTATAAACGCATTCCGATCTCTTCCTTCATCAAGCCAGCGTTTCGCTTCCTCCAGCCCGCCACAACAGCTCCAGCGGACCAACGGTCTCCCGCTCGTCAAATACAGCTCCTGAGCTACCGGCTCACTCCCCGGGGCTATATCCAGCAGCATAACAGATTTGGTCTGTCCAGCCTCTGAGAAGCTGTATGCAAGCGGGGAACCGCTGTAACGTATAAGCCCTTGACTCTTAACAGCTTGCGGACGATGCAAATGACCTAAAGCTGTATATTGCGCTCCAATGCTAAGAGCAGAGGGATCAACCGTATATGCACCGCCTACCTGAATGGGACGCTCGGAATCGCATTCCAATCCGCCGAGAACATAAATATGGCTCATCGCCAAATTCACTGTATCAGGACGAAAAGAACTGCCCAGCTGCTTCATCAATTTGCCGACCTTTGCACTATAGGCTAGTCGAAGCTCTGCCTCATCGCCTTCGTCTGTCAGCAGCTCCGCTAACCGCGATTCTGACGGATATGGCAGAGCAGCAATGACAGCCAGCTCATCAGAGCGAGGGATATGAATACGAATCGCTTCAGGCGCAGGCAATCCAACAAGTGTCATCCCCCGCTGCTTGACCAGTGGGGATACTGCTGCGATCCGTTCAGGCTGATCATGGTTGCCTGCAATGACTACAAGCTGCCGCCCGTTCTGTGTAAGCCTTGATGCCGCTTCATAGAACATGGACTCTGCCGCTGCGGGAGGATTGACGCTATCATATACATCTCCTGCCATCATGATGACATCTACCTTCTCCGATTCCGCCATCTTGACCAGCTCGTCCAAAAACTGCTCTTGCTCTGCAAGGCGGCTTCTGCCTTCAAGCGTGCGCCCCAAATGCCAATCGCCCGTATGCAAAATACGCATAGACTACTCCCCCTATAAACGTTCGCTTATCCACAATAAAATGATTCACCCTTAAGTCTCTCACAATTTCACCGCATCCCCGCTATCGAAGAAATACAGCCATTTCTCCGCAACAGGCGTACCCGTTATGCTCTCTACCGCAGCAGCATACAATTCCAGTTGAAAACGATAGGTTTCCGTTAATGCAGTAATACCTCCCATATGCGGAAGTACTCGGTCACTCTTGTAATCAAGCAAATATTGCTTGCCATCTACATAGAACAGACAATCGACGATCCCTTGAATCAGTACGGTCTCACGGTCAAGCTGCTGCGCCTGCAAAAATTGAGGGTATGCATCGGAAGCCGACAAGCCGTACGTAAACGGCATTTCTCTATTGATCCAATCTGCACGCCGCAGCAATTCACCGACTGGTCCCCGTAGAAAATCTGCGATTTTATGAACATCGATGACTGCCGTCTGTTCCCCAGTCATAATTTGCAGCTCCTGTAAACGCTGCAGCGTTGCCCTAACCGTAGCTTCACTTGGATTTCCATTTAACGGCAGATGCTGCATCAAGGTGTGATATGCAGTCCCCCGTTCTGTTGGGGTCAATTTGGTCTGCTCCATAAAACGCGGGCGCCGCAAATGCAGCTTGAATTCGATATCCTCCTCCGAGGATATTTTTTCTCTTCCCAGCTCCTGCGCTTCAAACACGTCAGCAGACAGCTCATCCGACTGAGACAGCAGTGACTTCATCTCTGTTACAGAGGTTTTCGCCGATACGCTGGTGGCTTCGTTATATGGATAAGACCAATTAAGCTTATCGTTAACCTGAATCTCAATTGCAGGCGTTGCATCACTCGAATCCTGATCAACTGCAACAGGCCCTCCTGAAACAATAGCCCTCAGCCTCGCTTTATCCGCAGGGGATAGCAGCTCGGTTGCTGCAGCCGCTTCCGTCTTCACTACACCTGATTGAAGTACTTCTCTGGCGCTCATAAAGCCGATGATCCAGTCCGATCCGCTATCGGCCAGTACTGCAGTGGATGTCTCCTGCAATCCGCCAAATTGCCGAAGCCCGACTGCAGAAGGATGTCGTATTAAGGCCGGACCGATCCAGTCAAGATAACACCGGCCTCTGGCTAAAATATAATCCGGGAGCTGCTCTTCTTTTATTTCCAATGCACCGCCCCAGGCTTCAATTGATTTGGCCAAGTCCTTAACAGAAGATACAAGAATCAATTTATCCTTTGGACGTGTCAGCGCCACGTAGAGCACGCGCATTTCCTCAGCAAGCAGCTCCATTTGGGCACGCCGGCGAATGGCCATATTGGGCAGCGTAGGATAACTAACGCGCAGAACGTGATCTACAAATTTCGGACCAAACCCCATCTCCTTGTGCATAAGAAAGGAAGCATTGAGATCTTGACGATTGAACATTTTAGATAGTCCCGCTGCAAATACAACAGGAAACTCCAGCCCTTTACTTTTATGGATCGTCATGATTTTCACAGTATCGCCCTGCTCTCCAGACGATGGAGCCGCCCCTAAATCGCCGCCATTTTCACGTAATCTTCCAATGTGCCGCAAAAAACGAAACAGGCCTCGGGAGGAGGTCGTCATCTCGTACTGTCTGGCACGTTCGTGAAGTGCTCTCAAATTACTTTGACGCTGAGGCCCGCCGGGCAACCCGCCAACCCAATCCAGATAGCCCGTATCCCGGTAGATTTTCCAGATCAGACTGCTCAGTTGGCCTTCTCTGGCTATGCTTCGCCAAGCATTTAATTGATCTAAAAAAAGATTCAGCTTTTGTATTAGTTTACCGTCATTGAATTCATTACCATCTCCATTGCCACCGATTCCGGCAATCAGCGCATCATAATAGGTTCCTCCGGAAGCCAGTCTGATTTCAGCTAACTCCTCTTCAGTTAACCCGTAAAGAGGAGATCGAAGCACTGCTGCCAGCGGAATATCCTGGAGGGGATTATCTATAATTTGCAGCAAAGATAGCATCGTCTCTACTTCAGAGGCCTGAAAGTAGCCTTGACTCAACTCGCCGAAGGCCGGAATTCCTTCAAGACGCAGCTCTTCAATAAAAACAGGAGCCCATGACAGGGTGGAGCGAAGCAAAATGACCATATCCTTGTACTCTACGGCCCGCATTCGCTTCTCATGCTTGTCATAGATCATCAGCGGCGGCTTGTTGCCTCCCCCGGTCAATTCAATAATTCGCGATGCAATCGCTCGCGCTTCAAGTCGAACAGCCTCGATCTCCACGACCTCATCCTCGGCGCCCTCAAGCTCGCCATTTCCATCGGTTGAAGCGGCACCGGAGGCTTCTCCAGCTTCTGCGGATGAGGCATTCTCACCGCTGCGATCGAGCAGCAGAAGCTCAGGTCTATAATCCTGATGGGTTGAATTGTCCGGGAAGCCTTCCCCATACACCAGCTCTGCGCGAGTATCATAGGAAATTTCCGCTACCCCTTCATTCATGATTTGACGAAACAGCAGGTTTACAGCGTTGACCACTTCCATGCGGCTGCGGAAATTACGCGCCAAATCTATTCGAAGTCCGGCACCTTCAAAATCATCCCCGTATCCCCGATACTTGTCCAAAAACAATCCCGGCTCGGCTAATCTGAAGCGATATATACTTTGCTTCACGTCACCAACCATAAAACGATTGCCCACCTGATCGCCTGACACCAGGCTACCACGCGAAATGAGACGTACTATATCCTCTTGCACGGTATTGGTGTCCTGATATTCATCAAGTAACACCTCGTCAAATTGAGCCTGATATTCTAGGGCTGCCTCCGATGGAATGATCTGCTCCGGACTTGAATCGGGATGACGTAATATTTGCAGACAATAATGCTCCAGATCAGAAAAATCCAGCCAGCCTTTATTCACCTTCTCTTGCTGATACCGCTCGCTGAACTCAGCAATAAACGCTGACAGCTCTTCCATAACAGGGGCAGCCTTGTGGAGCTCCTCTAAAAATACATCGGCCGATCGACCATACAATTGATTGCGCAGGTCGGTCACCATTTTTTTAGCCTCTTCCCTGAGTCCCTTCACCCGTTCCTGAAGCACCGGATCCGTCTGATCCTTCTTGCAGGGCTTCAATTTACCGAAGGCCACGCTTTGAAAAATATCATAAAGGCCAGACCATGCTCCCGCACCTACAGCAGCTCGCAGCGTGTCAACAAGCGTCAAGTCCTCTTCTAGCGTAGTCGAATAAGGCTGCGGACCACCGGAGGAGTTGGCAATATCAACCCCCTGACGCAAAAGATCAGCCGCACCATCCAAAGCTATTTTTGTATCATTCAATATGCTGGCTACCCACTGACTTTTCTCAAGCGTCTCAATATCAGGAGATGAAAAAGCAGAAGCTGCCTCTGTAAGCCAATGCTCCGGCCAGGAATGGCTTCGGGAAAAATCATACAGCTTTTGGACAAGCACAAAGACCGCATCATCATTGCGTTCTCCGCCAAACCAGTCGACTAAGGCAACAAAATTTTTCCCGTCCTCCTTCCCTTCAGCTTCTGCAGCATACTTATCTTCAAACAGCTCCTCTAATACCTCCTGTCTAAGCAGAGCTGTTTCACTCTCCGAGGCGATCCGAAATCCGGGGTCCAGCGGAATTAAAGTGTAGTAGCGTTGAATTACTTCCATACAAAAGGAGTGCAGGGTCGTAATGGAAGCTCGCCCCAGCATAGCAAGCTGGCGGGCGAGGTGTTCGCTGCCCGGATTACACTCCAGCTCGCTTTCCAGCGCTTCACGTATTCTTTGTCTCATCTCAGAGGCAGCGGCTTTCGTAAAGGTTGCCACCAGCAATCTATCAACACTAAGAGGAGTATCCTCTGCAGACAATTTTCGAATGATGCGTTCAACCAGTACCGCTGTTTTACCCGAGCCCGCTGCCGCCGCCACAAGAATATCTCCGCCGATAAGGCTGATCGCCCTCCACTGATCGTCACTCCAATAGCTTCCGGCAGGCTTAGGTAACGTCTTTATTTTAGCCGCCATTACGCATCATTCCCTTCATTCATTCCTTGCAGAAGCTCCCATACCTTGTCCTTGCCATGCTTGCTCATTACATGATAGCTGCTTCCGTCCAAAGTCTCATCAAAGCGGCAAACTGGTCTATATACACAGTGAGTGCACGCTGTTTCCGTTCCGATACGGTAAGGAGCTATATCCACATCGCCTTCAGTAATCCTCGTTCCAATCTCCGTAATAACATGACGCACCGAAGACAGCAGCGTATCCCATTGTTCAGGCGATGCAACAGACGCACTGCTGTAAAACCCGCCATCTGCCTTGACCGCTACCGGTAAAATATCGGAGTATCCCCGTTCGAGCTGCCCGTCCATTTTTGCGATCACCTCACGATCCGCTAACAGCAAGCCTTTCATTTTGAAGCGTTTCAGCATTTCGCTTTGAGCCTGCTCCAGCGTCATCCCGTTGCTGCTTTGAAGCAGAGGATTATGCACATGAAAATATAAGGTTCCCGCCGGAAGTGCCGGCTGACCCAGCCATTTCTCAGCAGACGATAGAAGCACATCGAGATAGGTCAGCATTTGCAGCGATAGACCATAATACACTTCATGCAGCTTCAGATCCGTCTGGCTCGATTTATAATCAATGACGCGAAGCAGCAATCCTTCTTCACCCTGCGCCATATCCACTCTATCAATCCGTCCGACGATTTCCATCACGCAGCCGTTAGGCAGCTCAAAGGTCAGCGATGGCAGAAGACGGCCGGGGCCAAAATCGATCTCCAAGCCTACAGGCTCGAAGCTTCCCCGCCGTGACTGCTCTCCCAGAATAACAGAAGCTCGTCCGACAATATTTTTTAGTTTGCGGGAAATGTAGCCATAACGATGGGAGCTTAACAAAATCTCCCCCTGCAGCTTCGGAGCCAGCTTATCTACCGCAGCGCTCGCTTCCTGCAGACATTCCTCCGGTGTCAAGCTGCCCCAGCTTCTGTTTTGCTCCTTAAAGCTGAGTGCCATTTGACTCAGGGCTGCATGAAACAGCTGTCCGATATCCGGTGCCTGCAGACGGTACATCTGACGCTCCTTAAGCTTCAATCCATGTGAAGCAAAATGAGAAAATGGACATGCCGAAAATCGTTCCATTCTGGATACGCTGGTTCGCAGTCGTGACCCGTACAACTTCCGGCTTGTCATCGGACTAAGTCCATGCACCCGATTGCGATAATCAAGCGAGCCAAGAAGAGAGGACACAAGATTAGACCATTCCGGCTGATTTTTGTACCAAGCTAATGCGTTCCACCAAACCGGCGATATTTCCTGCCCTGATTTCCATAGACGAAGCTGCGATATCAGACGTGACAGCGTTGGCACAGGACTATTCACATACTCCAGCTGAGCCTGAGCTACATCCTCTGTTCCGGGCGCGTCAAGTATTCGGACATCTTGCAAATGTCCTGCAAAAATCGCCTTCACATGGCGTATGACCTCCGAAGGAAGCAAAGCCTTCCCATCACCATCGGATGCAGGATAGCTTAACCATAAAGATTCACTGGCAGCCGAAAGGGCACCGTAGATTAAAAATCTCTCATCCAGCAGCTTTCTCGTAATACCCGGTGCCAGCTCCAATCCGATCTCACCTAGACGCAGGCGCTCCTGATCGCTCAACACACCTTCCTCTTGCAGGTTAGCAGGCATAATTCCCTCATTGATGCCAAGCAGAAAAAGATGCTTCACATCCCGAATACGCGTCCGGTCCATGCTGCCGATCAGCACCTGATCAATCGCAGGGGGAACCAGCGCCAGCTTTAGAGCCTTCAGTCCAGTCTCTAAAATACCGGAAAAGACTTCTCTGGATACGATCTCATCACCCATCATTTCTACAATTTGATCGAGGAGACTAAGCACAGCGCTCCATAGCTGACGATGCTCCATAGCCTGCTTCGGATTGCCGCTGCGAACAGCCTTGTGAGCGAATAAATCCAAACGCTGCGGAGCTTCAATATTTTCGAGCAAATGATATACAGCCTCACACATCCCGCGTGCCGTTTTCGCTGTTTTCATGGCATCTTCAAATGCTCCTAGCGGACCAGTAACTGCCTCACGGCACTTCTCCATGGACAGTAATAGCTCTGCCCTTTTCCCTTGGCGCTTGCTTTCATCGTCCTCAAGAGACAGGCTTGGAACATGACTCCATGGCCGGGCATCTCGCCAGCGATAGCCTTGAATACCGCAGGCCAGAACATAGTTCTCCAGCATATCCATATCATCACGGGTCAGATGGCTGTTAATCGGCAATAAAAATCCGCTTTTCACACAGCGAAATACATCATCGTATCTCCAAAATTTAATGACGACATCTAGGGCGCCACGGATCATTTCTATTAATGGATGATGCAGCACATCTTCCTTCTGGTCCATAAAGAACGGTATCCCGTAGTCCTGAAAAACCGGAGTAATAATGTGCTCATAATCCTCCAAATTTCTAACAAACAGCGCCATATCACGCCAACGCGAGTCATTATGGCGCGCCAGCCTGATCATTTCCCTGGCAGCGCCCTCCACTTCTTCTCTTCTGTCTCCGGCAGAATGAAGCGCCAGCGCCTCCTTGATATCAGATGGCGGAGCAGATTGCCTCCACGGCGTACGACGTTCATAGGCTGACTCCAAATAAGACAAGGTTTCACTATTTCTAAATCTTGTCAGTGGACGTTCATCCAGTACTGTTGTCTGTTTCACTTCAATATTTAGCGATTCCGCCAGTTCTTTGAGCTTCATATACGTGATCGCAGTAGGATGAAAAAGATTCAGGTCATGCGGTGAAATCCCGTCATCATACGGTCGATCCAGAGTTAATGCTACCGTCACATTCTCCACCTTTTGAAGCAATGCACCTAATGCTGTGTACTCCTGGGGCGTAAAGGTATGGAATTCATCAATCCAAATCTCAGCCCCCTCCAAATACTGACAATTCGGAGTTCCTTCAGCAAGCTTAATGACGTGATCCTCTGCATCAATGTACAACTTGGACAGCTCGCTATCGAACTCATGATATATCAAGCTCAAATCATGCAGCTTGTCCTTAAGCAGCGGCGACTCCCCATCAGAGCTCTCGAGCATATGTAAAAATTCGTCCATTTCAGAAAAGTTCGCATTGAATTTCTTCATTTCCGTATACAATGTATTGATCCGGTCAATCACTCCAAGCTGGTCACTCGCATTCCCGTACAGCTTCAGTTCCTCTTTACGGCGTCTGATAATTTTATAGAGGAGCATTTTTTTACCTTCGTCACTAATAGGTACTAGAGCAGAGCCTCCTGTCTCCTGCATCACCCGGAGCGCCAAACGGCGGAAGCCGAGCACCTGAGCACGAACAGTACCGCGTACCCCCGGAGTCTGGACAATCCCTCTCTCCAGTTGAAAGGTACCCTGTTCAGGCGCAAGCAAAATAAGCGGGCGACCTATCGGCTCCTCTTTAAGCTTTGCCGTAATTTGCTCCAGAATCAAGCTGCTCTTGCCGCTTCCGGAACGACCGATGATGAACTGAAGTGCCATGAAATTGCCTCCTAACGCAAATGATGAACTGAAGTGCCATGTAACTCCCTCTTAGCGTAAATGATGAACTGAAGTACCATGAAGCTCCCTCTTAACGTAAATGATGAACTGAAGTGCCATGTAACTCCCTCTTAGC
>RCUU01000229.1_pt1 | contig 32541 bp, 16 predicted proteins | sample 2166211 | NCBI WGS metagenome assembly RCUU01 (sample SAMN09932620, study PRJNA488358) | compost metagenome | feature: garden; material: soil; isolation source: compost soil in phenylacetic acid-enriched culture | place: Germany: Experimental Botanical Garden Goettingen | collected 2016-01-27
TCAAGCTCGCCGATCATGCGCTCCGGCTGCTTCACCGCTTCCTCCACCAATCGGATGAACCGTTCCGCAAAACGCTCCATTGTGCTTCTATCGAACAAACGAACATTGTACTCCAGCACGCAATCCAATTGCCCGGCCTTGCCGGGAAACACATCCCATTTCATGTCCAGCTTGGACGTTTTTCCTGGTATGTCAATTTGCGTAAAGTGAACGCCATTCGCTTCAAAATCTACAATTCCATCCATTTGATTATGGAAAATCAGCATCGTATCAAACAAAGGATTTCGGGAACGGCTCTGAACATGGCCTGAGCCGGATACGATTTCTTCAAAAGGCAATGCCTGATGATCATATGCATCCAAAAGGGTATGATTCATTTCCTGCACAAAATCAATAAATTTGCGGTTCGATTGTATCTCCTGACGGATCGGCAGATAATTGTTGAACATCCCGATCACACGCTGGCTTTCCGGTCGAAGCCTGCCGGCCATTAAAGCACCGATCATAATATCCGTTTGTGAGGAATATTTGTGCAGCAGCATCATATAAATCGACAATAGCAACGCATATTGGGTAACACCATGTCCTTTGGCCAACTCGTTCAATTGACCTGCCGCAATAGCTGATACGGACAGGCGAATCTGCCCGCCTTCAAAGGTACGCTCTGTCGGACGGGTACGGTCAGGAATCAACTCCAGCACCGGAACAGGGCCGGACAGACGCCCTTCCCAATAATCGTGGTGCTTACGCATTCCTTCACTGTTCTGCTCACCAATGGACCATAGCGCATAGTCCCTATACTGTATTGGTACCGCTTTCAGTTCTTCTCCCTGATACAGCATTCTAAATTCATCGATCAGCACATTCAGCGAGATACCGTCACTTACCGTATGGTGCGTGTCCAGAAGCAACACGGAGCGACCATCCTCCAGCCTGATCGCTTGCGCCCGGAACAAAGGCGCCTCCGACAAGTCAAACGGCCTCACAAACTGCTCCATCAAAGAAGAAAGCGACTGCCCGTCCGCTGTTGTGTGTTCAAGCTCAAAACGGATATGGTCTTCTATCTTTTGTACTGGCTCCCCGTCTATATAATGAAATGAAGTTCGAAGCGATTCATGTCTTCCGATTAAAGTCTGCAGAGCTTGCTCCACACGCTCCCAATTAACAGCTCCCGACAAGCACAGGGCAACAGGAATATTGTAAGCAGTTCCGATATGCTCCAGCTGTTCCAGCAGATAAACACGGCTCTGGGCCGGCGTTAGCGGATAAAAATCGCGATGCTCCGCCTTCGGAATCGGACTATTGTCTTTTTTGCTGCTCGAACGTACCGTATTAGCCAGCTCGCGAATGGTGGGAGTGGAATACATCTGCCTGATCGACAGCTCGACGCCCAGTCTTTCGGCAACCTCGGAAATGAGCATCATTGCTTTTAACGAATGAATGCCGGTTTCAAGCAAAGGACTGTCCACATTCAAGGCTCCTGTATTCAGCACATCTGCATAAATTTGCTGCAGAGTATATTCAATTTCATCCTTTGACCAGTCCGCCTCGTGCTTTTGGTTTGACTCCAGCCTGATATGGTTTAATGTTTCCTTCTCCTCATCAAAATGGCCGCTTATATATTGCTCCGCAAGAATGTAGCGCTGCAGCTTGCCGCTGGTTGTCTTGGGCAGCTGTTTGACAGGTAATACCCACCCTACCTCATAGCCGGCCTGTTCCCGTATGTGCCCGATCACCTTATCCGCCAAAGGCGCAAAGGATTGAACGCTGCCTCTGTGTACCGCGAACACTATAATTTCGTCGCTCTGCAATCGCTCATTAAATGCTCCACATACTGCTACTCTCCGCAGCTTCGTGTCCTCCATCTCCTCAATCAACTGCTCCAAATCATGCGGGTATACGTTCTGCCCGTGGACAAACAGGATATCCTTTTTTCGGCCTGTAACGACCAAGCGGCCATTCCTCAGGAAGCCAAGATCACCAGTCTTCAGCCAACCGTCCCCGGTAATAGACCTTCCGGTAGAAATCGGGTCCTGGTAATATCCCTTTGTAACATTTGGTCCTTGAATATGAATTTCGCCGATTGTAAGCTCCGGCAGCGGCACGTCCTCATCATTGCAAATTCGCACCCTGCAATCGTTCACCGGCATGCCAAGATCAACAAACGCTAAAGAGGAATCATCAGCCTCTTGCCCCGATATTTCCCTAACCCGCTCTCCTATAGAGGTTCCCCGTGCAACAGCAATTTCGCAAAGCGGCTCGTCCACAGGCGGGAACGTTACCGCAAGACTGGCTTCCGCCATACCATAAACCGGAAACGCTGCATTTTCCCTCAATCCATAGACTCCCATTTCCTCCGTGAACCTGCGGCTCAGCTTCGCCGATATCGGCTCGGCGCCGTTAAAAATCAGACGGACTGCAGATAAATTCCAGCTTGATGCCTGCGCTTTCTTATAGTAATTCAGAAAATGATTGTAGCCGAAATTCGGCGATGCCAGCGTCGTAACCCGGTGATCGCTTGCCTTTTGAAACCACAATGTCGGATGCTGGATAAATAAAGCCGTCGGCATCAAATACTGGTGCATGTCCGCTAGCAGCGGGGTCAAATGAAAGCCGATCAAGCCCATATCATGAGTGAGCGGCATCCAGCTAAGCGAAGAATCGCGGGAGCACGCCTCCGAGCAAGCTACGATTGCTCTCATATTCGCAAGCAGATTAGTATGTGTCAGCATAACCCCCTTGGGATCTCCTGTAGAGCCTGAGGAAAATTGAATGAATGCCAAAGCATCGGGATCAGGGACGCAAATTTCTCCAGGAGGACCTTCCTCCAAATCATGGCCTCCCGTCAGCCATGAAGATTGCCTCAGCGCTGAAAAATACGCTGCTTCTTCCTCTGAACGGGCCTCCTCCTCCCATTTCGTTAGAAGCTTCGCGTCCTCCACAACTAATTGGGGTGAAAGAAGCCTTTTCATGACCTTGCCCAGCTTTCGCTTGTGCTCTTCGCTGCCTCCGAATGATAGCGGGACCGGAACCATTCCGCCGAGCTGGCAGGCCCAGAACCAGATTACGAACAGCTCCTGATTCTCAAGCAGGAACACAATTTCAGACCCTCGCTGAAGCCCCTTGTCCTGCATGCGTTTTAGTAATGCCGAAGAGCGCTCCAGCAGTTCCCCGTACGATACCGTCACCTCTTCCTTCCCTCCGCGAATGTAAGTAATCCCTTTCAAGCTGTCTTTTCGCATCTGCAGGAGCTCAACCAAACTGTTCATCCTAACCTTCCCTCCTGTTCCTGCATTTTTTGAACGAATGATCTCCGCCGGGCTTTCGGCAGCAAGAAAAATAGATTTAGTCCAGTCAAATGACCGTCTCCTTTATCAATCGTACTTTCGCAATGCTCTTAAGAAATACACGCATGCCCCGGCAACCAGCGTCAATCCAGCCCCGTTTACCAGCAGTACGAGATCCGCTCCGTAAAGATCGGAAAATATCCCGGACAGGAGAATGCCAAACGGAGTGGACAGGCTGGAAAGCGATCCGATCACTCCGAATACCCGTCCCTGATATTCCTCCTCGACCTCCGTCCGAAGCAGAATCGTAACGATAACCGTACCGAAGGACAAAATGAATCCAATTAAAAAGACAAAGGGAATGGCTGCGTAAACATCCTGCATTGAAGCAAGAATCATCAAATTGGGTCCGGCCAGAAGCATAGCTGCGCTGACCCAGATTCCCCGTCGGGTAAGTCTGCTCCCAACCCACGCGATGATTCCCGCCCCGGTCGCGTAGCCGATCGGAATGATCGCCTCCAGCATGCCGAATTGCCATGGCGTCGCCTTCCAAATCGTTACCGCAATCACTTGGAAAACCATCATGGATGCTACAAAAAACACCATAATCGAAGGCAGAAGGATAGATACCGAGCGTGCGATGGAGTGAGTGCGAATATATGAGAAGCCATGCTTCATATCCTCCCAGAAGCCCCTGCTTTCCTCGCCGTTCCTTTCAGGAGCGGGAAAAGCTCCTGAAAACAGGACGCAGCAAGCCGAAACAGCAAATGCAATACTGACAGCAATGACCGATGCAGGTCCTCCAAAAATCGCAACAGCTGCTCCGCCAAGCGAAAGACCTGCCAGACGCGCGAGCGTATCCGTCACCTGCATCAGGCTAGTAGCCCGCTGTATATGCTCCTTTCCTACAATGCAGACCAACGAGGAGGAAAAGGCAGGGTTATGGAATTGCGACGCCGCTCCGACCAATGCCATCAATGCTACAAGCCACCACCAGGCATCATTTCCTCCATTGGCAACGATCACGGCTACTCCTGCAATAAGAAGCGCGCGAAGTATGTCCATAGCAAGCATAATCATTCGACGGTTATGGCGATCTGCGAAGGTACCGGCGATACCTCCCAGCACAAAGCTGGTTACCATCTGGATCAGCATAATCGTCATCATGGCCTTGGCGCTGCCTGTAGTCGACAGCACCCAATAGCCTATTACGATCGAATGGAACCCTTCACCTATAATGGATAGTGTGCTTCCTGCATAAACCAGCATGAACGTCCGGTTATAAAAAAGCGGCCTCGTTCGCTTCTGAACTGCTGTATCCTGTGCAAGAGCAGCTGCGGAAAGCTCGTTATTCAATAGACACACTCCTTATGGCTTCGACAATGCTGTGAAGCTCCTCCAGAAATAAATCACTCAATTCTCCTATGGTCTCAGGCGCATGTACCTCCGTACTGTAATTCCAATCAAAGGTCAGCAGATTGCCTTCGATTGCACAATTGAACAGCAGCAGGTTGTTGCGCACCAAATCGCTGTAAAACGCATCCATTTGGGGATACGGTACCTTCTTGGCAACGATACCGTTACTTTCCCTGACATCCGTCTCCTGAAGACCTCTGAAATTAAAATTGATCTGAGGCTCCGGGATGTCGGCGATTTCTTGCCTGGTTCCGGCATCGGGATGATAGTACCGGAGCAGCCAATAGCTGTTATCATGAGGATGATTGGAATATTGCTCCTTGATTTGCATTAATTGCTCCAGTATTTTGGCATCCGGATCGATTTCGAATTTCACGGGAATCATCGTTGCCATCCATCCCATGGTCCGGGAGAGATCCAACTGCTGCTCATACAGGCATCTACCGTCCTCAAATACATTCATTACAACCGCCCTCTTGCCGCTCCAGCGATAATACATACGCAAGAACGCCGCTGTTAGAATGTCATTCATCTGCAATCCCGTCCGGCTAATATGCCTCAGCAGCTTGACTCCTTCAGTAAAATCATGGCTGCAGTATACATCGTCATAAGACCAGCCTACACATTGCCCGTCACGATCCCTTGGAATGACATAATCGCTGTCAGAGGGCGCCTTCCAGTAATCGAGCTGCTTCAGACAAACCTCGCTTTGTGCATAGCGAAGCATGGCCTCGCAGAAATCTTTAAAGCTGGAGGTAACAGGCGGCAGCTTGATCTGAGCGCCTTCTATTTGCTGCTGAATCAGGATGAACAATTCCTGCTCAAACACGGACGTGGAATGCAAATCATTCGTAAAATGATGCAGAAAATAAGCCAACTCACTCCATTCGCCGCAATCGAACAGGTAAAAATATACCATCGGACCCTGCTGCAGGCGGATATGCTCCTCCATGTTCTCCACGATGTCCGACATCCATTGTTCTCTTTTCCCTTCCTCTATTTCACTTACATCGCAAAATTCCAAAGGCATATCGTTTCCTTGAGCCGCTATGCTTTGTATCCAGCCATCCGCGCTTTCCTCATACCGCAGCAGAAGTGCATCATGACGCTTCATCAAAATCCGCAGAGCATTTTGCACCATTTCAGGAGGAATGCGTACAGGAAGTTTTATCCATTTCTTGACACCGAAGCGATGCTTGTACGGATCATTTTTAAATGAGAGACTGTAAGCGACATTAGGATGAATGGGTACATGACCGCCGGCTGTCCACGCTCGCTCGTTATGCCTGTCAGCCAAAGTGATCATCGGAGCCAGTACCTCTATCGTCTGATAAGCAAACAGATCCGCTGTCGAAGCTTTGTAACCATGCTCCGACAGCTTCATATGCATCTGGATAATATGCATCGAATTGCCGCCCAGATGGAAGAAATTATCCTTGATTCCAATCGATTCTACGCCGATCAGCTCCGACCAGATCGCAGCGATTGTTTTTTCCTTGTCGCTTTGGGGAGCAAGATACAGCTCCTTACTGTGTTCGCTGGAATGAGGCGCAGGAAGCAGCCCCCGATTGATCTTTCCATTCATCGTCAACGGCAGGCTTTCCAAACTTTTAAAATAAGCCGGTACCATGTACCACGGCAGAAATCCGGCCAAATACTCCCTTAATTCCTCCTCCTTCAGCTCTATCTCCTTCGACGGAACATAATAGGCGCATAATTGCTTTTGTCCGTCACGGCCTGTCCAATCCGTTACTATCGCTTCACGAATCAGTGGATGCTTCAGCATTCTGGCCTGTATTTCGGCCGTTTCAATCCGATAACCGCGAATTTTGATTTGATGATCCAATCTGCCCAAAAATTCAATATTTCCATCCGGCATCCATCTTGCCATGTCTCCTGTGCGATACATTATGCAGCCGGCTTCTGCAAAAGGATCATGAATAAACCTTTCCTCCGTCAAGCTCAGATCCGTATACCCTGAAGCCAGGCAGTCGCCTCCTATATAGAGCTCCCCCGGTACATGAACAGGACAAGGCGAGAGGCGTGAATCCAGAATGTAATACCGTGCATTTTGGATAGGGCGTCCATAAGGAATGCTCACCCATTCCGGCTCAATCTCTCCTATCGGATAATAATTTGACCATACGGTAGCCTCCGTTGCTCCTCCAAGTCCAATCACAGCTACTCCGGGAAAAGAGTGCTTAAGCGCATCCGGAAGCGTAAGCGGAATCCAGTCGCCACTCAAAAAAACCAGCCTTAGCCGACTTTTCGACGCTGCTTCGCAGCCAGCTTCAAGCAACGGAGCAAGCAGCTGCAAGGCCGCCGGAGCGGAATCCCAGAACGTAATATTTTCTTCGATCAGCATATGTAATAACCGGTCTGCCCGCCTAAGCTCATTCTCCTCCGCAATTCTTATCGATCCCCCGGCAGCCAACAATCCAAAAATATCGTAAACGGACAAATCAAAGCTAAGAGAAGTGATGAACAAAACCCGATCCTGCTCTGACATACGATAGGTGCGGTTTACCCATTCAATCAAATTGATAACCGGACGATGCTTTACAACGACGCCTTTTGGTACTCCTGTCGAACCGGATGTAAATATGACATAAGCACGGTCATCGGAAGTGACCACACTGCTGACTGCTGATGCATCTATCAGGCCTATATGGTGGGCGGTCCAGAACTGCTTTACAGGTTCAGCCTTAATAGCGGGGGCATTTTTGTCCGCTTCACTCTCAACCTGCATGACCTGCTTGCAAAGCTTAACATCCATTCTGAACCGGAGTTCGTTCACAATTTTCTGCGGAGCCCGCTGAACAATTTCTATCGATATCAGATGTTCACTATGCTCCTGCACATAGCGGAAAAAATCTTCATTAAAATATAGCTCTGTATCTAAATTCATGCGACTTCGGCCAGAATTACCGTGAGCTTGACGATATTCCTCCAGGGATTCCCGGAACCGTTCCTTTTGCCCTAAAGCCGGTAAATCCACCAGCAACAATTCGCCGCCTGGTCGAAGCGCACTCAGGCATCGCTGGATAATACTCTGTGTATAGACGTAGCCTGGAAAAAAATGCGCCGTACTCGCAATCAGAATGAGATCGAACTGGCCTTCCGTTTTTTCTGTAAGCTCATGCGCAAAACCGTTCAGGAACGTTAAGTTATTTAAACCCAGCTGCTGCGCCTGCTTACGGTTGCTCATGAGTATTGAATGGGAAGGGTCCATTCCGACAACCTCTCCAGCGAGCCCTGCTAACTCGAATGCAAGCAGTCCCGAGCCGCTGCCGATTTCGAGCACTCTCGAACCGGAATGAAGCTGCGGCTTGACCAACTCAACGACACGCAGCACATATTCTTCAACCTCTTCTTCGGAGAAAGGCTCCCCATGATAGCTGCTGTAGAATCCGCTGCGTGTTACCCGATCCACTCCGGTCTCGGATATGTGATCCCACAGCTCTGTGATCGCATGAGCATCGATTTCTTCAGACGGCAGTTGCTCCCCGTCGCAATCCACTACATAGATCTCCTGCACGCAAGGAAGCTTCCATATGATTTCCGACAAATGGGGTAAAAAGGTCTGCTTCGTTATGATATGGCGAATATTCAAGCTCTGTATAATGTGTTCGATTCTGAGCCGTGGCAAGGACGGCTCCATCGGCACATAAGCGCCTCCTGCCTTGAGCACAGCCAAAACGGCAGCGATCATATCCACTGATCGATCAATCAGAACAGCAACATGCTCGCCGGGAACGACTCCCCTTTTTTGCAGCAGCCTGCCCATTTGATTTGATCTGTCGTCCAGCTCCGCGTATGTTACGCTTTCGTTGTTGGAAAGCACCGCACACCGATCAGGTACCCGCTTCACAGATTCAGCAAACAGACCGTGCAGCGTTTGAAATTCGGCGTACTCTCTGTCTGTATCGTTAAAGCTATAAAGCAATCTATCGCGTTCTTCAGCAGTCAACAGCTGCAGCCGTCCGATGCCCCGTTCGCTATGCTGGGTAATCTGCTTGAGCAGATACGAAAATGCCGTGAAATACGTATCAATAAGCGCCTCTGAATACCGGTCGGTATTGTATGCAACCTTCAGCTGAATTTGTGCATCATCACGAACAATGGTTACGGCTAGATTAGGCTGATACTTTAATTGGAGTGTTCCCAAGCTTGCCCGATCGCCGTGAAGCTGTTCCATTGCGAACAAAATGGGTACGGCCCAAGGCTTCTCTCCCTCCTTGCCTAGCAAGTTGGCAATATGAGCTAGAGGGTAATGCTGATGGAGGTATCCACTGGTTACTGTATCGCGGGATTTGATCAACAAATCCTGGAACGTCATTTCTTTTTGAATTGTTGTCCTGTTAATAATTATGTCGTTGGTCTGAACATCGCTGGATGGAAGTACCGGGAGGGAGATCACAATATCTTCATGATCGTTGTATTTGTGAAGCATGCATTGAAAAGAGGCAAAGAGCAAAACAAACACCGACATTGAATTCGATTTTCCCATTTGCAGCAGGCGAAGCGCTGTCTCTTCCTCAACCGGAAACATCACTTCCCCTAAGGTAAATTGCGTTTTTTTCGGATAAGGCGACGGCAGCTCTACCTGTTCCCAGGGTATGGACAAAAGATCCAACCAATACTGTCTGGATTCCCCTGTCATGTCTCGTTCTAAAATATTTACCATTCATGTCCCCCTAGCATTAATCATTTAAATGCATCGATTAATAGAAACATATCAAGCAAACGTTTGCATAATTGAACGAAAAAATATAGTACAAATATTGGATGTAAAATCACCTATTTCAATTTTTAATTATATTTAGGATATTCTATCAAGTCAATAGCATTTTTTCATAGAAAATTTTTTATTTTTTTCTTATAATTTCTTTTTTATATAAAAATAGGACTTGGTAACTATAGCAATTGAACTCATGATTGAACGCATTTTTAAAGTTCTCAATTTGTCTGTCAATTTGTCTGTCAAAAAAGCAAGAGGCTGTCCCAAAAGTAGGCTTTGTGAAAACTAGAAATAGCGGTGCAAGGAAGAAGATCCCTGCACCGCTTGATCCTGCCACACATTCTATGACCGTATCTTATGTGTAATAGTGTCATGATATGGAATTCCTGAAATTCCTGCAAATATACAGGCTTTGTTTATGTAAAGCCTCTAAACGCCCTAAATTGCTGCAAATGTGCAGGCTTTCTCTAAGGATTCTCTTCAAACTAGTCTACTCTGAACCCTATTCCTGCATTTTTGCAGGCTTTTGTTCATCCTTTCATAGCTGCTTAAAAAAAACTGTATTTTTGCATCCTTTTCCTGATATCTTGCCTTTACACGGCTAAACAAGAAGCGTTCGTCAAAGTTATCTTAGATAACTCTTGGGAAAGCTCCTTACGATGATACCGTCTTTTTATGATGATACCGTCTCTTCATGATGATGCCTACGCTTCGTATAACGAACGGAGACGAGCAAAGCAAGCAAGCAAAACAGGATCAAAATCAAACAAATGATAAAAACAGTACGAAACCCGTTTACTCCGGTCCCTCCATCTCCAGATGCAGCACCCCCAACAAGCAAGGCGCCTCCTGCCGCCGTACCGAACATCATGCCTAGATTGCGCGAAAGAGCTAGTAAGCTGCTAATCAGACCCAGATGCTCTTTCCCCGCCCTTCCCATGACAAGACTATTGTTGGGCGAGGTAACCATCCCCATTGAAACGCCTAGCAATACAATGAGTACAATCAACAGAAAAAGCGGATATGATGCATTCAGGAAGCCAAGGGCTATTAGCACACCGCCCATAGTGAGCAGTCCCGCTGCCAGCAATGGCAAAGAACCCAACTTGTCCGACCAGCTTCCAAAGATCGGTGAAGCGACTATCAATGCAAGCGGATATCCCATCATAATAAATCCTGCCATTGCCGGCGGGATTCCCAGCTCATTTCGAAGAAATATCGGCAGAACCAGCTGTGAAGAAAAAGCTGCCATATAAGTGACTATTGTGATGAGAATCCCTGTATTCATTCCGGCATCATTAAAATGCTTTAATTCAATAAAGGGAGCACGCTTCGTACTACTTTTATCATATGCATTCCATCTGGAGGAAAGGCACCAAGCACCAAACCCTGCCATGCAGCCTGCAAAAACGAGCAATAGAACGAGCACTGTTGGCGATGTCCAACCCCATAAGGAGCCCAAATTCACTGCCATTACAAGTCCGGTCAGCGATGTGGCGAACAACGCCGCCCCTACTGCATCAATGTGACCGGAGGCATCCGGAACATCCTTGGGAATATAGCGCTGGGCGAGAACCCAGGCAATCACGGATATCCCAGCCAATATCCAAAAATTCGTTCGCCAGGAGAGCCATTGGATCAGTACTCCGCCAAGACTTGGGCCAACCATGGACCCTGCGGCAACAAAGGTACTGATCAACCCTAGCGCCTTCCCTCTTTTTTCCGGGGGAAATACCGAAACGATAAGCGCCATATTCGTCGCTTGATACATAGATGCCCCAACACCCTGCAGCACTCTGAACGCAATCAACCAGCTTAACGAGGGGGCAAAAGCGCAGCACAGCGCACCAAGTGCAAAGCAGAAGTAGCCGATATTATGAATCGTACGCCGACCAAATAGATCTCCGAGTCTTCCCATAATTGGCAGCAGCACGGATATTACAAGGAGATATACCGTCACAACCCATTGAGCCAGGACAATAGGCACCCCAAAGTCTTGAGCAATATCCATTAGAGCAATATTGAACATCCCGGCGGACAGATTGGAGAGAAACGCTCCGGTGCAAATGATGTTCTGAACCAACGCACGGGTTTTGTTATTCATTTTTCATTTCACCAGCTTTTAAATAATGTTAGGTATCGGTATCTTGAGCTCCCGTCCCCATAATGACACTACATTCCCGGCATCTGTCACCTCTCCGAAATAACCTGCGATGTTTTCTATGGTCATCTCATGAGCTTGACGCGAGTAGGAGGCACAGGCATCATGAAGCAGCACAACATGATAATCAAGCATAAAAGCATCTCTTGCTGTAGACTCCACACACACATTCGTACTAACTCCAGTAATGATCAATGTCTCGATTTTTTGACTGCGCAGCACCGAATCAAGCCTTGTGTTAATAAACGCGCTGTACCGATGCTTGTTAATGACGATTTCTTCCGGCTCCGGAGCCACTTCAAAAAAATTCGCCCCCCAGCTTCCTACCCGGCATACCTCTGCTGATTTACCTGATGAGCGTGTTTTCCAAGCCTCGGAATCCGTAGCCTCCTCATGAAAGGTCTGTATAAACATAATCGGAACCTTGTATTGTCTGGCAGCTTCCAGCAGTCTATGCAAATTCGGCATCATCCCGCTCACACCGCCCACATCATTCCCTACTCTGGCCATGGCTCCATCAGGATGACAATAGTCATTCTGAACATCCACTACTAAAACCGCCGAACGATGATCAAGCAATTTACGCTCCAAATTATTCACCGACATTCACCTCGCACTCATTTTAATTTCGCTATTATTTATTGGATTGATTTACAAACTGCATATCGACCAATTGATCGTAAGAATACTCTCCAGTAAAAATGCCCGTTTTGATCAACACATCCATATCCTGCGTCACCGCCTCTTTGCTGATCGAACCGTCCAGGCTCCACAAATTGTCCTCATACGCCCGATCCAGCGATGCTTGAATCGCATCCTCCGACAGCGTTGGAAATTCAGCCTTCATACTTTTTTTCGCCAGCTCCTTATCGCTTTGCACCGCTTTTAGCGCCTCAATGATTGCATCCGTAAACTGCTGCACTGTCTCAGAGTCCTTCTCAATAGTTGATTTTTTCACACTAAGCACGGAATAGGAGAAATCACCAAGATCATGGAATTTATAAAACGGTTCTCCCCACACGTCTTTGGCAATACCATCGCTGATTTGCGGCTCAGCTCCGTTTCCAATATCAGCCGCTCCCTGCTCCACCATTGTAACTACCGTCGAAGCATCGGACGGCTCAAGCAGAGTTACATCCTTCTCGGGGTCAAGGCCCAGCTTGATAAGCAAATAGCGTGTCAGCAGGTTAGGTGTTCCACCATGACGTCCTGCGTTGATTTTTTTACCTTTGAAAAATTGTTTCAGATCGTCTCCCGACATGCTTTTGGGTTCAAGCCCCTTCTTCGCTACCAGATAGACATTCGCTCTGTTCACGACATTGACTACGGACACGATCGGATCGGAGTTTTTGTTATTGGCTAATGCATTGGAATCAACTCCACCGATCACTCCCCAAGCGTCGCCGCTAACTACTGCGGTAACATGCGCGCCGCCTGTCGCTTGAATGACCTCAACCTCCAGACCCCGTTTCTCAAAATATCCTTCGCGCTGAGCCAAATAGAGCGGTAAATAACCTGTAGAGTGCACCGGTTCGGCAATGACGATTTTTTTGAGCTTAGCCCCATTTCCTGCTGCCTCCGCCGTCTTGGCTGTTTCCTGCTTGCTGCCACAGCCGATGAGCAGGCTGCCGACAAGTGTAAGAGAGAACAATAATTGCAGTGCCATTCTTTTTTTCATAAACATATCTCCTCTATCAAATTATCGTACTCCCAAACCTTTGGATAACCATTTCTCCAGCAGCACCACACCCCAGTACATCACCATGGAGAGCACTGACAAAACTACAACCCCGACCCAGACAAGATTAATGTCCAGAATGGTGCCTGCATACATAATCATTCGGCCAACCCCTTGGCTTGAGGCGATAAATTCACCAACAATGGCACCTGCCAGCGCAAGGGCTATGTTAATGCGCAGACTGCTAATGATCCACGGCATCGACCAGGGAATCACTACTTTTGTGAATACCTGCATCCTTTTGGAGCCCAAGGAATACATCAGCTTTTCCATGTCCGGATCTACGCTTTTAACTCCGCTATAAGCAGACAATGCCGAAACTACGACCGTCATAGAGAAGGCCAAGGCTACCTTGGAAAAGAAGCCGATCCCGAGTAAAATAACCAACACAGGAGCCAGCGCCAGCTTTGGCAGCGCATTAAGAATGATCAGATACGGCTCACTAATCCCCGCATAGCTCTTGGACCACCAGAAGGAAAGACCCAGCAGCGCACCAAGCAAGGTACCAAAAACAAAACCAAGCACCGTTGATCCTGAGGTATAAGCGACATCAGCAAGTAATGTCCCTTCTGTCATTTGAACCCAGGTCGTTTGGAGAATGGCGCTCGGACTGCTCCAATAATAAGAATCCAGCCAGCCGATACGTGTGAACACTTCCCAAACGACAAACACCATAACAGCTACAGCTAATCTCCCCCAGCTAATCAAGCGGGTTCTCCTCCGCTCTACCGCCTCTTCATCATGAATAACCGGTGCAGCTTTTGATTTTTCTGTTTTAGCTGCGGGCGTCGACTCACCTGATAAAGGATGAATAACGAATGCCGATTTCCGTACATTTTCCATTGCTGAATCTCCCTTCTGAAATACAAGCTTTTGATTGAATGAATTCAGGATTTTATGATACTTAAGCTAAATAACCTGCTCTTCTTCATGACCTGCTGATAATTGATCCAGCAAAAGATGCTTCAGCTCCATAAAATCAGGCGAGGTCATATCCTCGGTTTTACGCGGGCGTTCCATCGTTACAGTAATTTTGGTTTTTACCCGTCCCGGACGTGAAGAGAACACGTAGATATCATCAGACAGATATATAGCTTCATCAATATCATGAGTGACAAACAGTACTGTCTTTCCAAAATCCGTCCAGATTTGCAGCAGCCAGTTCTGCATAGTCAGCCTTGTTTGTGCATCCAGCGCACCAAATGGCTCGTCCAGCAAAATAATGTCGCGATCGTACAATAAGGTTCTCAGCAGTGCAGCCCGCTGACGCATCCCTCCGGATAATTCCTTCGGATAGTGCTTATCAAATCCTTTGAGCCCGTACTTCTCCATCAAAGGCAGCGCCCGCTTCACCGCTTCCTTCCGGGGAACCCCGCGCACCTCCATGCCCAGGATGATATTATCGAGAATGGTTCGCCATGGCAGGAGCATGTCCTTTTGCAGCATATAGCCGACATATCCTGTTTTGCCTATAATGTTCTGCCCGTCTGCAAGCACCTCTCCAGTTGAAGGCGGAATGAGGCCTGCGATAATATTAAACAAAGTTGATTTGCCGCATCCGCTGGGACCGATTATGCTGACAAACCTTCCCTCTTCGATAGTCAGGCTTGTCTCCTGCATGGCTGGAATCTCTTGACCGTTTCTGCGAAACCATTTGCTAACGCCGGAAATTTCAATTTTATGCTGCATTTTCTGCTGCCTCCTTTTAAATGCCAATTCAAATTAGTCATTCCTAAAGCAATAAATATATTGTTTTGGATATAAAAAAATCGCCAGTTCAGTCCTGTAGACGCATCGATACGATACGTTCAAGGGCTAAACTGACGATTAACCGGCTCTCCATGGCTAGAGTTCCAGCGATTCATTCAGATAATGCTCCACATCGCGTTCCAGGATCACGATCGTACCGGAAAATTCGGTCTCGGCATCGTAATCTTTGAGTACAGCGACAATATTGAGTTGAAATTTCTTTTCAAACTCCGCTTTGAGCTCCCGCTTAAAAATCTGAAACAGGAGATAATCAAGCTGTCTCGTCGATGAAGGATAATCCTCATCCAACAGCTTTAAAACCGGAACTCGTCCATTTAATGACATAATCAATATTTTGTTGCCGACGAAATCCACCTTTTGCTGTTTTACACCCACGTTAAATATTTGCTTATTTATCGCGTTGTAAATCCTCAAAATTTCTTGTTTGAATTCGCCCGCAGTATTCACCATCTTGCACACCCCTCTTCACGTTAACTAAACTATCATTCGTTTGGGTGTGACGAGCAAAATTTCTAATCTTGTGTTTAATTATAAGCAAAAATATAGGCTTGTCAATGTTTTATGTGAATAAATATAACATTATTTTTCGATATAACCACAAATACCTTACACATACATAACACAAAATCATCAATAAGCCTCTCTATTTGCTTGTTTCTATCCGATTCATGTATCTTTCCCGAACAATTGATTTGAAAATTCCTCTATCGTCTCTCTCATTGCCAGTTTACTTAACCAAAGCTGCGGGATCGCATCATATCCGTAATAAGCTCCTGCCAATTGGCCATACACGGCTCCCGTTGTATCCGCATCATCACCCAGATTTACGGCTAATAATGCACCTTCTTCAAAAGTCGTAGATTTTGAAAAAGCCCACAGCGCGGCTTCAAGCGATTTAACAACATAGCCTGATCCTTTTATATACGGGGGCTCGTTGGTTCTGAACGATCCGTTGCGTATAACTTCGATGTTCTGCGCTAACCCATCTGGCTTCAGCCATTCATCAAAAGCCTGCGGCTCAAGCAGCCTCTCCTTGGACCAGCCTTGCAATGCAGCGACAATGTATGCCGCAAAAAGCTTGCATCCATCGACACATTCCACTGTGGCATGTGTGGTTTTGGAGCTTTCCCCGGCATACCTGATAGCACTTAACGGTTCCTCCGCGTAAAACATCGGAACCGGTGCTAACCTCATGATCGATCCGTTTCCGGCGGAGCTTGGACTTTCAGACCCACAATAGCCTTCCCCCGTTCTCTCATGACGAAGAATCGCTTCGCGAGTAGCATTGCCTATATCAAAGCATTCACCCGTGCTGCTCAAATAACCCTCTCGCATCCATTTTTTGTACCTTGTCATTTGATCAACGGGATCAAATCCCTTCATTTCAATCAGGCTCTCTGCTAAACATAACGCCATCGAAGTATCATCCGTCCATTGGCCTGGAAGCAGCTGAAACACTCCACCGCCTACCATATCCTTTACTGGAGGAAAAGAGCCCGGCATGCTGAATTCCACTGTCGTACCTAAAGCATCCCCAGCAGCTAATCCGGCCAAGCAGCCTTTGTACTTATCTAAAGTCAATATCATATAATTAGACCCCCTCTTAATTGATTGTGCTGATACAATTACATCTGAACGCAAAATTTACATACCATGTTATTATACGTGATGCCTATGTATGAATCTTGTAAATGAAGAGCTTGCAAATATGCCATCACCCATAAACGTTCTTGTTACTTTGAATTCCAACTACTTGAAGCTCAACTACTTAAAACTCAACTACTTAAAGCCTCTTTCACCTTCAATTATCTACTGCATTGAGCATAGAGGTAAAAAAAGGCGCTATTTATTCAACTTTTCCAAAATGGATCGTGCATAAGATACTTTTTTGGCGCTATTTGCAGTAAATCGCTGTGAAACGATCAAAATTAAGCTTCAAAATCTCATATAAGAGAAAAAAAATCCCCTATTTCTGCAAATCAACTAATAAACAGTGAAATAAAAGGATTTTTTACCCTTATTATTACCTAGGTCACCAAGGTAAGTCATCCTCAGCAAGCTACACCATTCAAATTACGACATTCAAATTACACCATTCAAAATGCATCAAACACGCTGTATTAAGAAAAATACTAGCCAGCTTCCCCACCGCACTACCTTAGACTTAGATAAACTGTTTAAATCACCCTATCCCCCTAATCCGGTCCCTCCCCCCTACATGCTGCTCTATATAAATAACAAATCGCCTACTCATCCAGCATAAAACTTGGATGAGTAGGCGATGGGATTCTCCAGCCTTATTTTTCTGCCTTCTTCTGTTCACTCACAAAACGCAGCGCTTCTGCTTCTGTTGGCATACCTGCCTGAGCACCAAATTTTGTGACGGCAAGCGCCGAGACGACTCCGGCAAAATCAACCGCCTCATCCAGAGCTTGTCCCTTCGTTATGGCTAATGCCAGACCGGCATTGTAGCAATCGCCCGCTCCCGTAGTATCAACGGTAGGCACTGTATAACCGGGTATCCTATGCATGCTGCCGTCTTGATCCAAGTAGGCCGACCCACTCGCTCCAAGCGTCGTCACCACATGGGAAGCTCCCATCTCTTTCATCTTCTGCATGGCAAGCTCTAGCGATTCGCCATCCGCATCGATTCCAGTATACCGACTCAGCTCGGAGCGATTTGGAGTAATATAATCGATGCAGCTAAAGATTTCATCGGGTAAAGGCCGGGCTGGTGCGGGATTAAGCACTACTGTCTTCCCTAATGATTTGGCTTTACGCGCGGCATACAGCACTGTTTCAACCGGAATCTCAAGCTGCAGCAGTACGATATCACTCTGCTTCAGCTTCTCCTCGTTTTGATCGATATCCGTCGGGGTAACCTGATCATTCGCCCCTGGCACGACAACAATGCTATTATCACCCTCCGCGACATAAATTGAAGCCACACCGGTTGTCGTATCGGAAATACTCTTCACACCAGTGACATCAACTCCGTCATTACTCAAAGCATCCAGCAGCTCCTGACCAAAAGCATCGACACCGACCGCTCCAATCATTGCCGTCTCTGCGCCAAGACGTGATGCCGCTACCGCCTGATTCGCCCCTTTTCCTCCAGGTATAAATCTGATTCGTTCGCCCAGCAGCGTCTCCCCTACCTGAGGGTATCGATCCGTTTCAACCACGATATCCATATTCAAACTGCCAATAACAACAACTTTTGGTTTGTTCATGTATTCAAATTCCCTCCCCATCGTATAAATATTTCTTAAATCGATGATCCAGATGCAAAAGTCAATGTAGAATCCCGGGCGATCAGCTCAACATCAAGCTCATACACCTTTTCCTCCCTCAGATCACCTTCTATTTTTTTGATCAGCAATCGCGTAATTTTTGCACCCATGTCATATATGGGCTGCGCAATAGTCGTTAGCTCGGGGGTCGTTATTTCCGTCGTTTGGATACCGTCAAACCCGCATAACGCAACCTCTTTGCCAGCCTTAATCCCCATTTGGGTCAGCGCCTTTAGCGCACCGATCGCCATCATATCATTACCGGCAAAAATACCGTCGATATCGGGATGACGCCGCATGAGCTGCTCGGTCGCTTTCCTTCCACCTGCAATCCGAAAATCGCCTTCTTCAAGTAATGTTGGCGTATACCAGCCAAACTCACGTACGGATTGCTCAAATCCGATAAGTCGCTCCTTACTGGGGATCAGGTGCTGCGGCCCGTATATGTGAGCAATTTTTTTACAGCCTACATGAAGCAGATGCTGAACCGCCATGACGGCGCCATCTCTGTTTTTCGACATAACACCGCTGGAAAATTCTGCGGACGGACTTCGATCCAAGCAGACAAAAGGAATACCAAGCTTGTTCAGCATTTCTGCATCCTCCTTACCAAATGTCTGGGAAGCGAAAATGAAGCCGTCGATGTATTTTTTCTTCAGCGTCTCAATATACCGCTTTTCCTTCTCTCTCTGATCATCCGAGTTACCAAGAATGACCGTGTATCCGTAAGTTTCTGCGACATCCTCTACCGCCCTGGCCAGATCCGAGAAAAACAAATTCGAAATATCGGGAAGAATCAAGGCGATCGTATTCGTTTTTTTGCCAGCCAGCCCCCGCGCAACCTGACTTGGGGCATAATCCAGCTTATCGATTGCCGCTTTGACGGACCGCTCCGTATCCGCATTGACATAACCGCTTTTGTTCAAATATCGCGAAACCGTTGACACCGATACTCCGGCTAATTTGGCAACATCACGTATTGTGGCAATAATAATCCCTCCCTTTCTTAAACAAAACTCCTCATGGTAACGGTACCATGATGAATAGGTAAAATTACATGCATCATTTCATTGAGCATATATTTTCGAAATAATATATCGTTTCATAGAATAAACTAAAATATTCATTTCTATGTGGTAACGGTACCACATCTTCACATCGATAATATAACACAGTCCTTCGCAAGAAAACAAGCTACGAGATTTTTTGAATCAAGCCAATTGCTGCAATAGTGCAGGCTTTTCCTCTACATTACCCCCAAATAATAAAAATACCTGCAAAAATGCAGGCTTTAGGCTGAAAAAACACTCATACTCCATTAATGATAAGAAAATTGCTGCACTATTGCAGGTTTTCTTCTCATCGGCCTTTCACTTTAAGAGAAAGCTGTACTTTTACATGAATTATTACCGTAACAGCACCCTACCCAATAAAAAACGCTAGAGAACAGCTTATTAAAGCTGTCGCTCTAGCGTTTCTGTATGAGCTAACTTAACCCAGTTGCTTATTCTTGAGCCAATGCTGCTCCAGTCTCACCTAGAGCCTCTGGCTCAGAAGGCTTGGCGGAAACCTGATTTGTCGTACGGAGAGGGATCTCCTTCAGGAAGAACACGAGTACAAATGCTACAACAAGCACCAGCGTCCCTGTAAGGAATACGTGAGACAATGTAGTGCCAAGAATATCACGCATACTGGCAATCAATTGATCAAAGACCGGTTGAATTTCTTTTGGCAAGCTCGCTTGCGTCTGCTCAATGAGTGGCTTGTTCATCAAGGTCTGCGGATTCGCAAATGCAGCCATCTGTTTGGCTACCGTTGGATCTAAGCTGCTTAGATCAGGTGCATCCGGCGATTGCATCGCATCCTTCAAATTTTTAGTGAGGCTATTGGCCATTACCGTCCCCATCACCGCAATACCAATCGTCCCTCCTAAGTTACGGAACAATTGCGAAGATGCTGTAACTACTCCAAGCTCCTTGTGCGGCACAGCATTTTGTGTAGCGAGTGAGAATACCGGCATGCCAAGTCCCAAACCTACCCCAAACACGCACATGCTCAGCACAGCCATCCAGATATCATTCATAAATACCATCAAGCCCATACCTATAATCATAATCGGAACGCCGATGATCGCATAACGTTTGTACTTTCCTTTTTTAGAAATAATCTGACCCGCAAATGCACTTGTGACCACCATGAAAATCGACATCGGCATCGTCACATAACCTGCATAAGTTGGGGAAATACCGAGCACGCCCTGAACAAAGAACGAAATATAAATCATAGCCCCCATCATACCGAAGTTCATGATAAACCCAATCAAGTTAGAGATCGTTACGATTCCGTTTTTAAACAAATGCATTGGAAGAATTGGATTGGATACCATCAGCTCAACGAATACGAATATAATGGCTGATACAAGTGTTCCTGCGAGAAGTCCAAGAATTTGTGATGAGCCCCATTCATATTGTGTACCCGCCCAAGAAAATGCCAGCAAAAGAGGTACAATCGTTGTTGTCAAAAATATCGAACCCAAATAGTCAATGCTTTCCCCTTGTTTACGTTCCACTTTAGGGAATAACGCCATAATCATAATAAATGCAACGATACCCAGCGGAAGGAAAATCCAGAACAGCCAATGCCAGTCAAGATGATCGACCAAATAACCGCCAAGTGTAGGACCCAGTACGCTGGAGAAACCAAAAATCGCAGTCATGAAGCCCATCCATTTACCGCGTTCACGCGGGGAGAACAGATCACCTACAGCTGTAAAAGCAGTAGATTGAATAATACCGGCACCAATACCTTGAATACCGCGATAAGTAATAAATTGAAATACGTTGTCAGATGTTCCTGTCAAAAATGCCCCTAGCATAAACAACAAAATACCTATTAATAGAAACGGCTTCCGACCAAACATATCTGACAGCTTCCCGACTAGCACAGTAGCAATCGTTGAGGTAAGCAAGTAAATATTAATCGTCCAGGTGTAGTAGTCCATTCCATCAAGAATCGAAATAATTCGAGGCATTGCCGTACTGACAATGGTCTGATTAATCGCCGCAAAAAACATAGCAACCATGATAGCGATCATGATCGTCATTTTGCGCTTTTGTGATAAATGCTCCATAGTTCCTCTCCATTTCCGTTAATCATTTTTTTCTATATTGTTAAGAATTCTCGAAAATACACGTCTTAAGTGCAAAATATCCTCCTCTTCCAGCGTGCTGAATATCGTTTGAATCGTCTCTTTCTGGCTTTCCAAAACCTGCTCAATCATTGCTTCTCCTCGTTCAGTAACAGCAATAATGACAACCCTTCGGTCATTAACAGCACGCTCTCTGGAAACGTAATCCTCCGCCACCAGCTTATCAGTTATACCGGTGACCGCTGCCGACGTAATTCCAAGCGCCTCCGCTATCTCAGAAACTTTAAGAGGTCCGTGCTTTTTTAAATAATGCAGCATTTTAAACCGCGGAAAACTGATCTGGTTATCCCCCCTGCGATTCCACTCCTGTGAAATTCCCTTAAGCAGACTGCGAAACATCGAAGCTACCTCAAATAACGCCTCTTCCTTGACCAATCCGGTCCCTCCTCAAGCAATAGCCTGATCGGAGCACCTTGAATCCTCAATGGCTAATGCAGCTCTTTTATTTAAATAACTTAAATAATTAGTTCTTAATTATTAAAGCATTTACTAATATATACTCAGCATTTCAGCTAGTCAAGCGACTTCTTAAAAAACTGCCAAAAAATTTAATTGACTCAGCGCTGACATTTTCTCTTTTTAAAACATGAATCCCACAAAATTACTTTATATGCTAAAATGATCCATATACACTTTCTCTCCAAAGGAGCCATCTTCTTATATGATAAAAAAACTGTTCTTAACTATAGTTTCATTCTCTTTGACAGTAACTGTTCCAGGTCATTCTGTAGCTTTAGCGGCAGGGACAACAAGCTTGAGTTCCTCCTCTACCACAGCACAAATTGTTAACAAAAAAGCATCAGAGGTAAAATTTGTTATGCAATTTGACGACAAAAACAGAGTCAAACGGATATACGATCAAAGCGGAATACAATTAGATGTAAACGATTATTCTGTCCATAGGTTTTCCTTAGGCAGTTCAAAGGTTTATTTAACCCTGACTAATCAAGCTACTCAACAAGTTAAACTCTCACTATCATCCGTTGTAATCGGGACCCAATATGTTGAAAAAACAACAACAGAAGGAACCTCGTCTGGGGACATCTCTAAAATCCCATGTCTGGAAAAAGAGGAAGCTCCAAGCCTTAAGAAATGTATCGATAATATAAACAAGAAGCTTCCAACTGTAATTAAAACAATTGATCCTCTCTCACCAATCATGCTGCCTTCAAAGGATAATTCTTTATTAGAGATCACTGTCGCACCTGGCGAAATTATACGCTTCTCTATCAATCAAACCTTCTGGGACGAAAGCTTTCGCAATAACGAATGGGCAAAAAAAATACAATCAGACGATTTGCAGACATTAATTAATAACGCATCAGTAATAACAGAAAACGGCAAGTTACCCTTGAACGTTGCGCTCACAGATATAAGTACAGGCAAAAAAATCGCCGACTTCTCCGTAGAATTTGAGGTCATGAAATTTGCCGATGAACGTAAATTTGTACCTTTGAATGAAATTTTTGGTTTGTAATCATATTAAGCAATCTCCGTACAGATGGAAAAACGCCGGAGAACAGCGTTCAAGCTGTTTCTCCGGCGTTTCAGGCTACAGACAATTTCTTGTTGTTATAGATTCAAAATTTCAAAAATGACTTTAGCCGCTTGAGCCCGAGTTGCAAGCCCTTTTGGCTGGAATTGTCCGTTGCCAACTCCTTGAATGATTCCTTTATCGTTCATGGCATGAATAGCGTCTTTTGCATACGCGGAAATGGATGATTCATCAGCAAAGCCTGTTTCTCCATTCAATTCATCATTAAGCAGGTTTACTGTAACAATCGCACGATATACCAAGACAGCCATTTCTTCTCTCGTGATTGTAGCATTGCCATCGAACTTGCCACCGCTTCTTCCTGTAACAATTCCCAACTGCTTTGCGATCGCAACCGAATCACTATACCATGTATCTTGAGGTACATCTGTGAAGCCGCTGCCGTTATTCGTTCCTTTCATATCCAAGGCACTCATAAGCATATGAACGAATTGTGCACGGGTAATCGCTTGATTTGGATTAAACTCGCCTTGACCTGTGCCTTTGACAATTTCTCTGGAAGCCAGCGATTCGATAACCGTTCTGGCCCATTCTGCCTTACCAAGATCAGTAAAGGAAATGCCGACATTTAACGCTACATAAGCACCCTCTTGATTTGGTGTAAAGGCAACTACACCATTATTCGCATCATATTTCGTCTTCTTCACAATTTCAAGCTTGCCATTAGAGGTAATATGATAGACCACAACCTGATGAGCCAGCTCTCCACGATTCAAAGTATATGGCAGCAATAAAGTCGACATTTGGGAAACCTCTTCATTTGCCAGCTTCTTGCCGTCAAGACTAAACTCAAAATGATAGGCAGACTTGCCGTTCAATGAACCTTGAAGCTCAGATGAGCTTGCAATTTCTTGCGCAGGAGTAACATTCAAGCTAAGCTCCAATTGACCTTTAGCACCAGACAAGGCATCCTGCAGCTTGTCTTTATCCAGCTTCAGAGTAACTCCGCCTGCCTGAAGCAGAACTTCTTTAATGCTGTCAGAGGCAGCTTGAAGCGGACCAACAGGAATAGAAAGATGAATCTCCTGACCTTCCCCTTGCTTAGCAGTCACTTCAATTACTAGAGTCTGATTGTTGATAGTTTTAATTGCTTGCTCCAAATCCTTCGCAGAAAGCTGAGCATTTACCGCACCATTCTTATCTGCTTCAGCATTTACTGTGACATGCCCATCTTTTATTACAGCATTAGAACCGCTTCCCTGCTCTTGTCCGGAGCTGCTGCTTGAGCTTGAAGAGCTGTCCGTTCCCGGATTTGTGCCCGGGTTTGTACCCGGATTGGTTCCTGGGTCTGTACCTGGATCTGTGCCCGGATCTGGTTTGGACGACTGAGTTTTGGCGCTGACGACTTCTGACCAATCAGACAAGCCTGCCTCATTCCATGCACGAACCTTATAGAAATAAATCGTATCCTGTGCCAGATTCGTATCCTCGTAATGATTATCAGGAATACCTGTTACATTGATCTTAACGAATCCCTCATCCAAGCTGTTTGCGCGATACACATCATATGTTACAGCTCCAGGCGCTATATTCCAGCTCAAGGATATTGAGCCGCTGCTTAATGATACTGCAGCGATTCCTTGAGGAGCTTCAGGTATTGTATCCTCTGCTTCCGTCGTAACATGAACTACCTGAGATGGGATCGATTCCCCGGCACTATTCACTGCTGTTACCCGATAGGAATAAGCAGTCTCCGGCTTTAATCCTGTATCCTGATATGCAGGCTCTGTTACTGGGGTATCATTAAGAAGAACAAAGTCCCCACTCTCATTATTTCTGTAAATATTGTAGCCAGCAGCTTCAATTACAGGCTGCCAGGATAGATGAATGGATTTTCCGTGCGCTACCCCTTGAACCTGCTCCGGTGCAGCAGGAATAGAGAGCTGTTCTACCACATTTACTGTCAAGCTTTGCTCGAACAAGTATCCTACGGACAGGTTTTTGTATGAATCAACATAAACCGTAATTTGCGCTTGACCTGGCTGATGTGCAGTAATCACACCGGTATCACGGTCAACAGAAGCAATTTCCGGCGCATCCGATTCCCAATAGATTGGTCTATGATCGGCATCAGACTGGAAGACAGAAACTCCCATTCCCAATGTTTCCTGATTTACTAAAGAAACAATTCCATTCTCCGGAATAGGAACACCGTCTTTACGGTACAAGGAAATCCCTTCTACGATGACCGGCGTTTTAATACCGATGACCACAGAATTGGTTATACCGCTAGCCGTCGTTGCTGTAATAGTGACCGGCTTGATCTCACCATCAACACCGCCATATTCCTTCGTTACCACGGTTACTTTATTTCCGCTGCTGATCACCTCAGCAACTGAAGGATCACTGGACGCCCATACGATATCCTCATTTACAAACGAAGGCTTGATGCCAGCTGTAAGCTCAACGGAATCTGTTGTAACCACCTTAGCCGGAGCCTTGCTCAGTTCAACGGATTCAGCTTTTGTTACGAAGCTTCCTTTGGCTACAAACTCGGCAATCCCTGGCCATACGGTTTTGCCTGGTTGTTTTGTTTCAATCATAGCAACTCGAATAAATTGAGCTTTTGTTCCTGCCGGTAAAAGATCAGACACCTTCGTATCATCGCTAAATTCGGCAGAGTGATTCACAATTGTAGTGTATGTCTTCCCATCATTTGATATATCAATGTTGTATTTCTGTTGTCCCCAGAACTCCATATTAATCCCATTAATTTCGGCCATTTGACCCAAATCAACCCACCAGTAATACGTTCTGCCTGCTACAGGTGAACCCGGAGACCAAGCCGTGCCCGGTTTGCCATCGATCGCATCCTGTGGAGGATTTTTGACGTACATGTTGCTCGTTCCGGTCACCTTGTTTTTCTGCAATTCATCAGAAACCTGAACCGTTGCTTGTGCGGTGAATCCTCCATCCTCTGTAGTTACAGTTATCGTTGCTTCACCTGCTTTTTTAGCCACAACATAACCCTCTTGTGTCACTAAGGCTACGCTCTCGTCCGATGATGTCCAGCTTACATTCGGGTTATCCGGAGCTGCCGGCTGCAGATTGGCTTGCAGTTGCTCATATTGCCCTGCAACAAGGCCAAGTTCAGTTTTGTTTAGTACGATTCCAGTAACTGGGAGACTGTCCGCAACCACAACCTCTACTGATGCTGTAGCTCCACCATCCGCGGATGTCACTGTCAAAGTAGCCGATCCGTCAGCCACAGCTGTCAGAACACCATCGTTTACTGTGAATACATTCTCATTGCTGGAAGTCCAAATCAGCGATTTATTTAAAACATCCTCCGGTGTAATCGTCGCTTTTTCAGTATGAGTCTCACCGGCACGCATTCTAATAAGCTGCGATTCCAGTGTAATGGCTTCAGCCCTTACCGGAACTACCGTTACTTCGGCTGTGTCAGATACTGCACCCTTGTCAGCAGCCGCAGTAATTGTCGCCGTACCTACAGCAATACCCGTTACTACCCCTTTGTCATTCACCTTGGCAATGCTCTCATCACTTGATGTCCACTCTACTTCAGGGAACGATGCATTGTCAGGGAGCACCTTGGCGACAAGCTGCTTAGTACGTCCGATAGAGAGATCGAACTGCTTGGAGTCAATTTCTACGCTAGTAACGTCAATTTTTGTTGCATTCAGCTTAAATTGATACACGGCTTGACCGTCTGCGGAAGTAATCGTAATGTCCGATTCTCCTTTGTCATGTACAAGCAACGTGACGTCATTTGTAATACCGCGCTGCTGAATTAATGTTCCCGGAGTGCTGGTTTCCGCAGCTTCCCCGAGGAAGCTCGCTACTTCCGGATTAGAGGATTTGAAAATCAAACGATTGTCAGTGGCGTTATTCGTTATCGACGCATTAATCTTGATTTGATCCCCTACATTGCCTGTTACTTGCTTATCCGCGCTGACTACAGGCAGAGATACTTGTATTGAATCTGCCAGTACCGGAGCGGATACAACAACATTGCGGGTAGCTGTAAAGCCTCCATCTACCGTTGCTGCAGTAATCGTCGCCTGCCCGGCCTGAACAGCCGTCACAATACCGGAGTGATTCACTGTTGCAACCGATGGATCGCTGGAGGTCCATTCTACATTGGTGTAGGCAAATTGGCCCTCTGGAGCAACCTCGGGAATCATCTTGTCGCTTTGGCCTGCAATCAGCGCCAAATCTCCGCCAGGCAATGCCAGGCCTGTAACCGAAGTTGGCTTAACCTCATAGTTTGCCGAGATCGGATTATGAGATATTTTCCCGCCAAGCGGCTTGGACACTGCTTTTCCACGCCATAAGTAAGCATAGGTACCATCAGATGCATGTCCATCGTACGTAAACAAAGTACGGTTATCTACTGTGTTTCCGTATTCAGATGTGCTTCCTCCAGGAATCCACGGGCTATACCATTCACTGTGTCCCTTCCCTTTGGTGATCCATTCTGCTGCCCAATAGAAAAATCCTACCTCAGCGTTATTCGGATTGGGTACATCGCGAATCGTCTGCATATACTCAATGAGCCAGTTGTATTGTCCCCGCTGTGAGGTCTCGTAATAAGGAACATATAAGGCAGAGCCGTTCTTAGTAGGGTCTTTATCGTCTCTCGTGAAGGAGTATCCAGTTTCAGAAAAAATAACATCTTTACCCTTCCATTTGACGAAATTGTTGCTCATCATGGAATAAATATTGCCGCTATCACGTCCACCGTACAGGGAATAAGCTTCTCCATCCCACTTCATACCATTAGCCAGATTTTTTGTATACCAGTCATTGGAGGTTTCCGGCTGATAGCCATTATTCAAGTGGAAAAATCCTTGTGTAGTTGGAGACGCATCCTTCATAGCCTGATAAGAAGCGTTGACCAGCTTCGCAAAGCCTTCTCTATTCGTCGAATAAATCTTTCCTTCCGGCCATACGATTCCTCCATTTTGCTCATTGCCCAGCTTGACAGAGTCCGGAGCTGCGCCTGCATCCGCCAGCGTTTTAATGAAATCATACGTATAGTTGTACATTGAAGTCTGTAATTGATCCATGCTTTGATTGAACCATGCCAATGGCTTGTAAGCCTTGGCCGCACTCATCCAGTTGTCACTGTAATGAAAAGAAACCTCAAATTTCATATGATGCTCTTTGGCTCTTTTACCGATATTGAGAGCCTGTTCTTTGCCGAAAAAGCCCGGGATCATCTGAAGTGGTGTGGACACTCCTGTTCCCAAATAAGCAAGATCGTTCTGATAATCCATATTCACACTAATCTTTGGAAGATCCTCACGCTTGCCAGCCTGATAATCTTTCCATACCTGCTCATCGTATATGTAATTGCCGGCTTCTACAAAAAACATAGACGTAACCGCATTTACGCCACGATTTCGCATAATATCAAAGAAATCCTGTTCAACATTATTCGCCTTGTAAACGCCACCATATTGCTCCACCACATTTAAAAAGGAAACGTCTACTCCTTTGACAACCGTGTTATCCATCTCAAAAAGATCGATACTATCGGCATATCCATAGCCAGTTCCTTCCGACCCCCGCTCGACATAGATCGTTGCAGATGTCTCATTAGATCCGGTGCGGAAAGCAAGTGACAGCAGTGAATAATCAGTGGTAGCCGAAGGAGCTGTATTGGATTCGCTTATACCTGATACCCCGATTCGAATCCGGTCCGCCTCGTTGTCTACCTTTGCCCGCATTGCAACAATGTAGTCCGTATTCGGTTTAACCGCAACAGTCTGAGCAATCTTCGAGCCTTTGCTCATTTTCAATGCGTATTGACCTGCGTCAACCTGATCTGCAATGATAGCAACTTCACCAGAGGTGGTCCAGGAATCTGTACCGCCTGATTCGAAGCCCCAATTTTGAAGCGGGTTCTGGTCTGAAAATTCCATATAAAACTGTACATCGTCAATTTCTACATTCATACCTGACTGATTGACGTACAGACCAACTGTCGCTTGACCGTTATACACCAATACATTTCGGATTACGACCTGGGTCCATCCATCTGCATTAGCAAGCTGGTTGACATAAGAACGCATCGCAGGGCTGCCCGTATTTTTGGTTTCCAAATAAGCGGCCTGCGAGGATGTGCTTGGAGAATTTGTACGTATATTGGCAATCAGTGTATACGTTCCTTGCTCCAAATTACTTAAATCCTGATATAAGCCTGCGGCCGGGCTATCAAAGCTCCCTGCCCCGGTTCCCTTTACCACGGCTGAATAATTACCATCGCTGCCACCGTTTTGGGTAGTCACAGCCCCGCCTTTGTCAATTACCTTCCAGCCCTCCGGACTATTGTTAGCGCTTCCATTAATTTCAAAACTTGAATTTTCCAGAAGACTTGAACTGCTTGCCTGTGCCGTCTGACTGGTCGGTCCCCACATAGCCAACGAGCTAAACAGCAATGCGCTGCTAAGCACCATTGAAACTACTTTTTTCATTCGTTTCATCGTTATGACAATCCTCCCCATGCAGTTGTAATTTATACTATAGGCTGAATCAGCGGAACCGCCTATCAGCCTATTAGCCTAACCTGTTAATCTACACTGCGTACTGCAACGAGCACATCATATGCTTTCAGATTCCATGTCGTGTTCAATAGCTCGTTGCTCGTCACAGCTTGCCATTCTGAATCAAATGGCGGCATAACCACCTGCTTGCCTGTAAAATTATGAACAAACAGATATTCTATCTTTTCATTTGAACGTACCGTTGCGTATACTCCTTCAGGCATAGCTGCTGTTACAGGCTTGTACAAGGATAGAGCAGCAGCTAAATCATGATAGAAATCATCGTAAAAAGCTTCTTCAAAATGACTGGCTACATAATATGACGTACCCTTTCCATACACGTGTCTGGTCAATGCCGGACGACCTGCATAAAAATCATCATTATACAGCATCAATGCCTCTGCACCTTTTAAATGGAGCAAATCACACAGCTTGCTGCAGGAGTAAGTTCCCGCAAGAGACGCCTGTTCGAGACCGGCTATATGCTGAACTACCTGTCCGGCATTATGCTCATGATCATACAAGCCATCAATTTCCTCGCTGACGATACCCATAACATCAGTCAATTGATGCGGAGCTTCACCCAGGAACACCAGATCGTTCTCGTTCACGATCCCGCTCCAGTAAGTCAGCACCAAGGTTCCTCCTTGCTCAACAAAGGCGCGGAGCTTGCATTCAAATCCACTGCGCAGCATATAGAGCATAGGAGCAATCACTATTTTATAGCCGTCTATATCACATTCCATATCCACAAAGTCCGTCGTAATCCCCTGCTTCAGCAGCGCTCGATAATGCGACTGAACTTCTTCTATATAACCCATTTCTTTATTGCGCGGACCTTGTGAATCCTCAATAGCCCATTTGTTCTCCCAATCATATACGATGGCTGCCTCTGCATGACAATTAGTAGCTGCAACATCAGACAGCTTCTCCAATATACTTCCAAGCTCAGCTACCTCTTTAAATACTCTCGTGTCCGAGCTGCCGTCATGGGATACAACTGATCCATGGAATTTCTCACTGGAGCCGCGGCTTTTGCGCCACTGAAAATACTGCACGGAGTTTGAACCGTGAGCCACCGCCTGTAAGGAGGACAAAATATGCATCCCCGGCTTTTTCAGCTTCGAAACGCTCTGCCAGTTGGTCATGCTAGGTGAGCTTTCCATTAGCAAAAATGGCTGACGCTTGATCGATCGCATAATATCATGATTCATCGCAACGTCTACCGCAATATCAAAATCCGATTTCTTATGCCAGGTCGGATAGTTATCCCATGATACAATGTCTATTGCATCCTTGAATTTGAAATAATTCAAGCCATTGTAGTAATACATGAAATTCGTAGTAGCCGGCAGATCCGGATTAATAGACTTAACAACAGCAATTTCATGCTTCATGAAATCAAGTGTTTGATCCGAAACGAATCTTCGCCAATCCAGATTCAGACCATGCGTCGCATTTTCTCCGTGCGGTGCAGGGGATTCAATCTGAGACCAATCGCTATACGTATGACTCCAGAACGTAGTCCACCATTCTGCATTCAGCTTGTCTAGTGTGCCATATTTCTTTTTGAGCCATTGTCTGAACGCTTCCTGGCACAAATCGCAGTGGCATTCTCCGCCGAGCTCATTTGAAATGTGCCACAGCTTTACGGCTGGATGACTTGCATAACGTGCGGCAAGCCCCTCATTCAGCAGCTTGATTTTTTCACGGTAGATGGGAGACGTATAGCAGTGGTTATGTCTCGCTCCGTACAAATTTCGGTGCCGATCACTCGAAACCCGCAGCACCTCCGGGTATTTTTGCGCCATCCATACCGGACGAGCGCCGGAAGGTGTCGCCAGGAAAACAGAAATTCCATTCTCATACAGCGAATTGATTACACCATCCAGCCATTCCCAGTTGTATTTTCCTTCCTCAGGCTCCAACACAGCCCAAGAGAAAATACCCACCGACATAATATTACAGCCGGCCTTCTTCATCAATTCAATGTCCTGCTGCAATACCTGCGGATCATGAAGCCATTGTTCCGGGTTATAATCCGCCCCGTGCAGCAATCCACTTGTAAATTGTGTCAACATGTTAGTCTATCACCTCGGGTTGTTAGGTTACTTCACTGAACCGAGCATACCTTGAACGAACTGCTTTTGTAGCAGGAAGAAAATCAGAACCGTCGGCAGCGTCGTTACAACGATGGCGACCATAATAATTCCGTAATCCGGATTATACGAGGATGCCAATGATGAAACGATAAGCGGCAGTGTTTTCTTGTCTTGCGTTTGCAAGGCAATCAATGGCCACAGGAAGCTGTTCCAGTAGTTCATAAACGTAATGATCGCTGCTGCTGCGTAAGTCGGTCTCATCGTAGGCATGTAAACACTTGTAAACAAGCGCCACTCGCCTAGTCCGTCTACCCGTCCCGCCTGCAAAAGCTCACGCGGGAATGATTTTGTATTTTGCATGAAGAAGAAAATCATAAACGCCGTTGTAATCGTAGGCAGTATAACCGCTGTTGGCGTATTGAGCATTCCCATCTGGCTAAACATGCGGAACAATGGAATCATAACCGCCGCAAACGGCATCATCATAGACAGCATGAGCAGACCAAACAAACGGTCTTTGCCTTTGGTGCGATAAATCTCGAATCCAAATCCGGCCATTGAGCTTAAGAACAATGTGAAGATAGTGCCCACAACCGCAACGACCGTTGAGTTCCAAAAGGCTTCTCCAAGATTGGTCATGTCCAGCAATTTCGTTACGTTATTAGATAGCTCCGAGCCGAAGCTGAACTTGCCCTTTACAATTTCGGAGGAGCTGTTCGTCATGCCGATCAGCATCCAAACAAAAGGAAACAAGGAAACCA
>RCUU01000231.1_pt1 | contig 32448 bp, 25 predicted proteins | sample 2166211 | NCBI WGS metagenome assembly RCUU01 (sample SAMN09932620, study PRJNA488358) | compost metagenome | feature: garden; material: soil; isolation source: compost soil in phenylacetic acid-enriched culture | place: Germany: Experimental Botanical Garden Goettingen | collected 2016-01-27
CTGCAACATTGTGGGCTGGAATGAAGCAGCGGCGCATGTTTTTCTGGATTTTGCCATGCTGCCGCAGGAGGAGCGGAATATGATCTCTCTATTGTTCGTCCGGAAGGAATTCAAGCGCCTCGCCGTGAACTGGCAGCAGTTCGTCAGAGGATTTCTATCCATATTCCGGGCGTATTACGGCCAATATGTGGAGGACCGCTGGTATGATGATTTCATTGCGGATATGAAGGAGCGGCATCCGGAGTTCAATCCGCTGTGGGAAGAGAGCCGGGTCAGCTCGGCCCCTGATGTGGTCCTTGAGTTCCGTCATGCCAAGGCTGGGAAAATGCTGTTCCATCTGACCTCGCTTCAGGTTCACGGCAGCACGGATCTGCGGTGCAGCATCTATACCCCGGCAGGTGATTCCAATACTGAAGCCAAGCTGAAGCAGCTTATGGAACAGCAAGCTTGATCTTGATAAAAATCATTTATGAATTCATAAAAAACTATAAATATGCAATATTAGATTTGAAGTTTATACTCCTATTATGATGTTCAATTCTTATTGAACCGGTAAAGGAGCAAAGATGAATGGCAAAAGTGACCGGATTAGAAGGTGTAGTGGCAGGAGAAACCGACATTGGTTTGGTAGATGGGGAAAAGGGGTATCTGGTATACCGGGGGTATTGGGCGAAAGAGCTTGCAGTGACACGCAGCTACGAAGAAGTAGCTTTTTTACTGTGGAATGGGCACTTGCCGTCAGCGCAGGAGCTGGAGCAGCTGAAGAATGAAATGGCCGCCTCCCGTAAGCTGCCTGAATATATCCGGCGGATCATTGAGCTGATGCCCGCCTCCGTTCCAATGATGCTGGTGCTGCAGAGTACAGTAGCCGCTTTGGGAGAACAGGGGAATACTGCTTGGCCTCCGGCACAGGGGCAGGCGGTCAGACTGGCAGCGATCCTGCCAACCATAATTGCCTACAGATACCGTACGCTGAACGGGTTAACACCTCTGGAACCGTTGCCAGAGCTTGGCCACGCCGCCAATTACTTATACATGCTGACTGGAGAAAAACCAACGGACGCCCATGTGAAGGCGCTCAGTGCTTACCAGATTCTATGCATGGAGCATGGCATGAATGCTTCAACCTTCGCTGCCCGTGTGGTGCTGTCTACCGAATCGGATATGTATGCTTCTGTCGCCGGGGCGATCGGAGCCATGAAAGGCCCGCTGCATGGCGGAGCCCCTTATGAAGTCATCTCCATGCTTGAGGATATCGGGAGCAAGGACCGGGCGGAGCCGTGGCTGCGGAATGCCTTAGAGAACGGAACCAAGATCATGGGCTTCGGCCACCGGATCTACAAGACCAAAGATCCGCGTGCCGAGGCGCTTCAGATCGCAACCCAGGAAATGATCGGGAAAGACCCTTCCTTTGATCTTGCCCTACATGTGGAGGCTGCCGCAATCCGCCTGCTTGAAGAATACAAGCCCGGCCGCCGGCTGTTCACCAATGTAGAGTTTTATGCCGCTGCCATTCTGAAGGCGCTTGAGCTTTCGCCGGATATTTTCACACCTACATTCACGGCCGGCAGAATTATAGGCTGGACCGCTCATATTATGGAGCAGGCGGCCAACAACCGGATTTTCCGTCCACAATCCATTTATACCGGACCAATGCCCCGGAATGAATTCTAGGAAACATAAGCGTCTAGTCAAAAACATCCCCGGCCGGCAAGCGGACGGGGATGTTTGAGCGAAGGAATGACAATGAGAGAGTATGAGGGGGATACTCTGGCCTTATCTTAGAAATCGGAAGTTGCAACTTCAATTGTTCCGAAGACAGCACCGGCAGCCGAACTGAGCAGAGCGGCAACCAGCAGTGCATTGACGGAAAGTGTAAGGCTGTTCAGTGCAGGAATGGTATAAGTGACCACTGGAGCATTGACCCGGTAAATGACAAGATCCACAGGGAATCCAGAGTTGTTATTTACCGTTACAGCCGCATTGATGCCGCCTGCCAGATTCTCATAATAGGATTTACCTACAGAGGGAGCCAGGTTGAAGAATTGTTGCGGTAACAAGATAGCCATGGTAACGACCTCCTTTTCATTTGATAGAATATTCTATTCGGTTAATCTATTATTGCTTTGACGAATGTCATAGGAGATTAGCACAATTCAATAGCATACCGTTGGACAGGACATTCTGAAGCTTGTAATATGTTACACTGGAAGTAATTCTGTTAATAGTAAGGAGAATAAAGATGACCAAGCTGGTGTCGTGGAATGTGAACGGGCTGAGAGCCTGCGTTAGCAAAGGTTTCATGAATTACTTCAAAGAAGCTTCGGCAGATATTTTCTGTGTGCAGGAGACTAAGCTTCAGGCAGAACAGATTATTCTGGATCTGGGAGAAGAGTATGAGCAGTACTGGAATTATGCGGTGAAAAAAGGTTATTCGGGAACGGCGGTCTTCACCAGAATTAAGCCGCTCTCCGTAAGATACGGAATGGAAGAGGATTCTGAGCCTGAGGGACGGATGATTACCCTTGAGTTCAGTGACTTTTATCTGGTCAATGTCTATACTCCGAATGCAAAACGCGATCTGACGAGGCTGGAGTACAGAATGGAGTGGGAGGACCGCTTCCGCAGCTATCTGCAGGAGCTGGACAAGCGTAAGCCGGTGCTGGTATGCGGAGATTTGAATGTGGCCCATCAGGAGATCGATCTGAAGAATGCCAAGGCGAACCGCGGAAATTCGGGCTTCACCGACGAAGAGCGTGAAAAGATGACGGTTCTGTTGGAATCAGGCTTCCTGGATACGTTCAGATACCTGCATCCTGATCAGGAAGGGGCTTACAGCTGGTGGTCCTATATGCCGAAGATCAGAGAGCGGAACGTAGGCTGGCGCATTGATTACTTCCTGGCCTCTTCACGTCTGGCACCACAGCTGGAAATGGCGGGGATAGAGTGCAGCGTAATGGGGAGCGATCATTGTCCGGTGGTTTTGCAGCTTGGGGATATACCGCAATCATCTCTTTAAATGGATAAAAAATGAGGACCATGCCCCGCGTATAAGGGGGGATGGTCCTTTGTATTGTGCGGGTCCCTGATTGATCTATACCAGATGGCCAACGAATACGGCTTCCAGATCCTCGGCGGACATGGAGACATTAAATTGCTGTTTGACCACAATGGAGGTTTCATGAACTGCCACTTCCAGGGTGAGGCGGAAGGGGGTTTCTACGAGCAGCAGAGTGATCTTAAGCTTATGCTCAGCGGTCCAGGTGAAGCTGGCCATGATCAGGTTCTTGTTATGGTCCAGTATTTTGGCTGAGCTTTCTGCCCATTCGCCCCGGCCGAGCCTGACGGTCTGTTCACCGGACATGCCTTGCAGGGTTAATACAGCCTCAGCAGTGTTAAAAGAAAGCGCAAGGGAAGCCAGCTGCTGGGGATGATTGTCCACTCGGTATACTTTTCCGTTCAGGACCTCCTCAAGTGCTGAAGCCTTCTGCAGCCGCTCGGGCTGTATGCTTAAATGCTCAAGGCTTTGGGCAAGCTCCGCATTAGCAGCGGGATCACTCCCCACAGCCTCCGGTTCCGTGCCCATAGCAGGGAGAAGGATATTCCATACCCCGTTCAGAATACTCTGCATGTCGCTGGTGCCGCTCGTTATGGCTACTACAGCATCCTGCTCCGGCATGATAATACAGAACTGGCCAAATGCTCCGTCACCACGGTATGCATGATGAAGGCATCTCCAGAACTGGTAGCCATAGCCCTGAGACCAATCGCTGGTGCTCGCACCCGGGCTGCCGTCATTGTTGCTGATTTGCTTGGAGATTGCGGCGGCGATCCATTCTTTGGGCAGCAGCTGCCGGTTATTCCACACACCCTGCTGCAAATACAGCTGTCCGAATGCTGCAATATCCTCTGTAGTGACACTTAATCCAAAACCGCCTATATTGATTCCCCGGGGACAGGATTCCCAGACCGGATTACGGATACCCAGCGGCGCAAATAAGCGGGGTTCCAGGTATTCGAGCAAATTGAGACCGCTTACTTTTTGCAGGATGGCAGACAGCATATATGTGGCACCGGTGTTGTAGAGGAAATGCGTGCCCGGTGTCTTATCGACCGGAAGCTGCAGAAACGCCCGGACCCAGTTGCCGTCTTCACTGTTTATCATATATGAAGTGGTATCCTCCGTATGGCCGGTTCCCATCATCAGCAGGTGGCTGATATTCATCTTTGCGAGATTGGCACTGATGCCGGATGGAGCTTCTTCGGGAAAAAAGAATACAACGGTATCCTCCACCTTCACAAGTCCCTCTGCCACCGCCAGGCCTATAGCTGTCGAGGTGAAGCTTTTGCTAAGTGAGAATAAAGAATGCGGCAGCTCCGGCCGATAAGGTGACCACCAGCCTTCTGCCACGACAGCACCATGACGCAGCAGCATGAAGCTGTGCAGCCCTAATTGCTGTTCCTCCATGGCCTTAAGAAAAGCTGAGACCGCAGCTGATGAAATCCCTTGCGCTTCCGGCAGGCTTCGTGGCAGCTGCTTTGTCATTTGCACATTTTCCATAATCATATCTCCTTTGATAGATAAGGATAAGAGCTAGCTATACATCTACTATATTATACCAGTAAGAGACATGGAAAAGGGAGCCTTCTGTGATGAAGCTCCCTGTCAGCTTATATGGAATCTTGCAAAATGTTATCTGATGATGCGCCCTGTTTATCGGGCCAGGTAATCTGGTTATGAGTCTTGCTCAGTTGTTCATACACCAGCACCGGATTTCGCTTGAAGACTCGGATGATGAGGTGAACGAAGAACACAAAGTCCAGGAGCATTACCAGGCTGTATGGTATCCCAGTCCATGGGCTGGGCGGGCTGCTCAGCAAGGAAGATGTAATCAGAAAGACATTTGCTCCGATTAGAATACCGTACAGAAGTAGATATCTTATGATCAGGCCCCCTAAGCGGCTGTGGCCGTTCTGGCTGCTGATGCGGATGCGCACGACCCATTTGCCAAAGGTCCGCCCGCCGGTACAACAGGGAAGCAGAACAAAATACAAAGCGGTCGAAATCCAATAAGCGCCTTGCAGCTGCCACGAATGGAACATCAGATACAGTATCATCCAGATGGGTGTGTCCAGCATCCAGGCAATGCCTCTGCGTGTATACGTGACTCTTTTGGCAGAGTAATCAATCTTGGAGTCAAGCTGCTCGATACGCGGCAGCAGTGCGGATATCCAGAGTGCGATCCGGTAGCCGATTATCCCGCCAAGGGTATTGGTGATCAAGTCGTCGACATCGAAGATCCGGTAAGGATGATCGAAAAATCCGTAGATCCCCGTAATCTGCGTAATCTCAAAGAGAAGAGAAAGCCCGAAAGAAAGCAAGATGCAAACTACCCAGCGCGTCCGGAAATAATAGCCCAGAAATAAGCCGAAAGGTACCACCAGCACCACGTTGAACGCAGCTTGAAGAAAATCAGGCTGACGAAAAATACTGAGGTAAGAAAGAAAATCGTTTGGGTCGATATTGGAATTTCGTCTGATTTCCTGGATGAATTGAAGCGGGACCTGCTGAATTATACTGCCGACAGGGGCGGCATTGTGCCTTGAAGCCGGCATTGGAAGCATAATCAGATAAAAGGCGTTGAGCAAATAGAGCAGCAAAAGATACAGGACAAACGCTCTAACCTTGTTGATATAGCCATGCCGCCTGTATTGAACCACAAGGAAGGGAAGTGTGAACACCAGCGCCGCCACGGGAAAAGACATGAATGCATATGAGATTGGAAATAGATAGGATTGAAACATGGTCCACCTGCCGTATATGTAATAATTATTGCAACATGTTGAACTTCGGGTGATTCTCAAATCGCTCCGCAGACCCCTTCTGGAGGTTAGACGACGCACGCTGCCGGTATCACTGCAAAAAAAGCACAATTCAGATATTATAATGTTCATTGAACCAGATCACAACTTATTTATTGAGCCTATCCGGCATACACATGTCTGGAGAGGAGCGTGAAGAAGCATGGAGAAGAAAGTGCAGCAATATTACAAACTAAAGGCCAAGCAAAAGGAAATGGAGAAGGAACTGGGCGAGCTTCGGCAAGATATCCTGGCCTATTGTGCTGAAAAAGGGGAGGCGGACAGTGAGATCGGCGGCTATAGGGTGAAGCTGATTACCCAAAACCGCAAAGAATACGATGACGAGAAGCTGTTTCAGACGTTAGCCGATCCTGAGGTATGGCGGCTGCTCTCCAAAGCAGACCCGGCAAAGATCGCCAGCCTGGCCAAGCTGAATATCATTCAGGAAGATAAAATTTCGCACACCTATACATTAAAGTCGGTTACGCTGCTGCAGGTGGATAAGAAGTAGCTGGACCTCAGTAAAAAAATCGCCTCCTCCGGCATTTTGCGTTAAAATAACAGAAGTGTTTATCTTTTATACTTGAATACAGCAATCAAAGATACGGAGGAAATGAAGCGATGATGGATTTTGATGTGATGCTTGAGAAATATGCAGACCTGGTGGTCAAGATTGGAGTGAACGTGCAGCCTGGCCAAGTACTGATGATTCATTCGCCGCTGGAGACAGCAGAGCTAACCCGCCTGATTGTTGGCAAAGCCTATGAAGCTGGTGCCAAATATGTGCTTGTGGATTGGGATGACGAGAAGGTAACACGGATTCGCTACGAGAAGGCAGCAGAGGACTCGTTTGGATATTATCCGCAGTGGCATGCCGATATGCTGGAGGGGTTCGCGGAAGAGGGCGGAGCCATTTTACATATCAAGGTGCCTGATCCGGAACTGTTCCGCGGCATTGATTCTTCCAAGGTGTCAACCGCAGTAAAAGCCGCCGCCGTAGCCCGCAAGAAATATCAGAACTATACCCGCAATAACAAAATCAGCTGGTCGTTGATCAAGGCCCCGACGAAGGCTTGGGCGGATAAGGTTTTTGCGGATCTTCCGGAGGAGCAGCGGGTGGCTGCGATGTGGGAAGCTGTATTCCAGATGAACCGCGTAGGCAGCGAGGACCCTGTAGCCGCCTGGCGCGGGCATATTGCCGACCTCAAGAAATCCCAGGAACGGATGAATGCCAAACGCTATAAAAGTCTGCACTACCGCGCTCCGGGAACGGAGCTGCATGTGGAGCTTCCGGAAGGGCATCTCTGGCGCGGCGGCGGCGGTGAGAATGCGGGCGGAGTTTATTTTGTAGCCAATATGCCGACCGAAGAAATCTATACCATGCCGCACCGCAAGGGAGTTAATGGTACAGTCAGCAGCACGCTTCCGCTTAATTTAAACGGACGGTTAGTGGAAGGCATTAAGATTACGTTCACGGATGGGCGAGTCACGGCTTATGATGCCGAATCCGGGCGGGAGCATCTGACTTCACTGCTGGAAACGGATGAAGGAGCTTCCTATCTGGGTGAAGTGGCGCTGGTACCGCATGATTCTCCGATATCGCGTTTGAATCGGGTATTCTATAACACCGGGATTGACGAAAATGCATCCTGCCACTTTGCGCTCGGAAGTGCCTACCCGGTGAATATTGAAGGCGGAACCTCACTCAGCAGTGAAGAGCTGCTGGAACGGGGAGCCAATGTAAGCCTGACGCATGTTGATTTTATGGTTGGCTCCGCGGAGCTTGATATCGACGGCGAATTGGCGGATGGAACCATTGAACCGGTCTTCCGCAAGGGGAATTGGGTGCTGTAAAAGGGAAGTGGGACATTTCATTTGTGCCAGGAGTTGAGGCTGCAAACTCACCTGAAGGTGGGCTTGCAGCCTTTTTTCATAAATTAGGTTCTTCGAAAACTGTTTGGGCGGGTTCCCCGTCTTAAACCATATACAGAGAAGCAAGGAGGGGAACAGATGATCAGTCCCGAGGCTGAAATGAAAAAGCTCACCAGTGCTGTGCTGCGGGAGGATGGCGCCTTTTATGAATCGGTAATGGAGCATAGCGATCAGCTGTATCACATCGCCTACAGTTATTTGCGGAACCGGACTGACGCGCTGGAGGCGGTACAGGAGGCAACCTGCCGGGCCTGGATCAAGCGGTCTACCCTGAAGGACCCGCGGGCGTTCAAAGCATGGATCATCCGGATTCTGATCTATGTCTGTATCGACGAGCAAAGAAGACGGAAAAGGTCTGTGCCGACACCGGAAGAAGCGATGCGGGAACCCGTTATGCAGGACAGCAGCGGCAAGCTGGAAATACTGTGGGCTGTGGAGCAGGTGAAGCCGAAATACCGTCATGTGCTGCTGCTGAAGTACTACAATGACATGACTCTGACAGAAATTGCAGAATTGCTACGAAAGCCGGAAGGAACGATTAAAACCTGGCAGCACAAAGGGCTGAAGCAGCTTAGAACGATTATGAAGAACCGGGGTGAATGGAATGACCAGTAGCAGGGAAGAGCAAGCCTTGCTGGCCGATGCAGTTCATATGCGGGAAGAAGCGGATAAGGATGTTGGCGGCGCTGCCGTAAGACTGGCAGTCCAAACTGGAATGGAGCGGGGGCAGCAGAGGATGAAGAACCGTATTTTTTCCAAAGGCATGGGACTCGGTCTCGCCGCGGCTGTGGTTGCAGCAGCCGTACTTTTTATTCTTCCTTATTTCCATTCTGCTCCGCAGCCTGTCAGCACCCGTGAATCAGTCGGCTGGGGTGAGCTTGAAGTGTTCAAAGAGAACGCCATATTCGGTATAGATGTGCCTACACTCGACTCGGCGATTCGGAGCGGATACATTCAGATAGTGAACCAAACGGCTGAAGCTGAAGGGTACACAATTACATTAAATGCCATTACGGCAGACGAAAATAAGATTATGTACTTATATACGGCAACTACTGACGACAAGCAGGAGATTTACAGCATTAACAGTGCAAAGATGAAAGACCGTACGACTGACAGTTATCTGAATACTACGGATCAGGTGGGCGGCAATGTGAAGATCCCGGAACCGGAGAGAAACCATATATTTTATGGACGCGGCGTGGTGGAGCTGGATCGTACGGAGCCCTTTCCGCAGCAATTAGAGGCAGAATTCAGGATTGCTTCAGTAAATCCCGGCAAGCTGGCCGATCGGGGAACAGGGACGATTATGGCGGACATGCATTATTCTCCAGTTCTGAAGGTCCGCTTTGCGCTTGATCCCAAATTTCAGGAATACAAAACACAGATCGTGAAACCAAACCTGCCGTTTACGTTGAATGGACATGAGGTGGTACTCAGTCAGGTGGAACTGTCTCCACTGCTTATACGGGCAAGAGTAGCCCTAAAGAATCCAGGGGAGAACGTTTGGCAGACCAGAGAGGATATCTTAGAACATACTCTTTTTCAGGGAATCCAGTCCAAGGCCCAAGGGGAATCTGTACAGCTCAGCCCGGTTTCAGGCGGTGGTACGGAGGACGGATATGAGTATAGGTTCGCCAGCAATTGGCTGGACGATCCAGAGTCGCTAGTGCTGAAGATTAAAGAGCGTGAGCCCGCTGACCAACCGGAAATTCAGCTTGAGATTTACAAAAAAGAGTAGGGGCTGCAGCTGCAGCCACTTGGTGAACAGCATATCCAGCACACTGGGGCTGTCTCAAAAGCCAAAAGGGCTATTTGGGACAGCCTCTTTATGAAATGGCGGTATTATTAAATCGAAATACCAGCTTATAACCATCGAAGGTCTCACCGGCTTTTTCCTCATAGAGGCCGTCTGTGTAACCTGACACCGTTTGTCGCCAGAAGTTCTGGCTGATGACATTTTTTTGTGCCGGATTGGTGAACAGCTCCCATACGCCTTTGAAACGTTCGAAGACCCGGAGTGCGGCCTGCTGCGCATAACCCTGGCCCCTGTAAGGCTGCAGCACAAAAAAGTCATTCATAAAATAATCAACGCCAGGGGCACAGTGGGGCGGAGTAGCCACCAAGGCGAAGCCCGCAGGTTGGCCGTCAGCCCGGATCAGAAAGGGGCACAGGCATCCCGGCTTCTCCCACCAGATGTTCTGCACGTCATATTGTTCAGCCAATGTCCGAATCTCGGGACTATCCTCGAAAATGCCATGCTCATTGAGAACAGGCCCATCGGTGAGTCCATAATGCCCGGACAAGTCATGCAGGTACAGCGGGTACATATTCTTGATGATATACGAATCTTCCGGTGTGGTGAGGGTAACTTCTATTTTCATCTCTTTCCAACTTTCTATGGGTATATAATCCAACTCTATAGCTGCGCGCGATGCTGCACAATAGAGAAAATCATTCTAAAAAGAGTTTGGTCTACCAATGATAACGATTATAAGGGAGACACTTTGGCATTTAATGCAGGGTGTCTTTTTGTTGTTCGGGAAATATGGTTTTCCTTCGTTGTGGATACAGCAGGTAGAGTAGATTGGGAGCCGCAGGGAGTAAAGCGGCAATAGTGAAAAGAAAACGGCCCCAAACGTTCAGCGGAAGTGAAACTGTTTCCACCCGGGCTCGTGTCTGTGCAAGGCCGAAGCTTCCTAAGAAGGATGCGGTGCAGTATCAACCGGTTCCATCTGCGGCCGGAAGCGGACTGAGCAGACTTTATTTTGCGGAACATACACCTTTTCCGGATGATTCGGACTCAGAATCCGTTATATTGTTCATTCGGACCCAAAATGAAAGAGAATGGGCCGATTAACGGAATCTGTGTCCGGAAGTGTAAGGAAACCGGGTTTTTTGCCCGATTAGCGGAATCTCAGTCCGCATCCCCTGGCGGATGGATCGTGAAACGGCTTCGAAATATGCCCGCATCATTGTGTCAAAAGCTGCTGAAGCAGATCCCCGCATGCGATTTGTCAGATGTAAGGATCTGTCCCTGAATCGGATGCCGTCCTCTAAAGGACGCAAAGCCATTTTCTGCTTGTACGGAATAATTTTTTTGATAATCCACTTGAAATCGCTAACAACAAGTCATATAATAAGGCTATCGAAACGATTCGATATCAGAATTCACGAACAAACGATTACTTTTAGAAAAGTAACTCCTTTTCGAGGAAAAATGTAGAAAAAGTGGTTTCGGATCTCCTTATCTGGGTTATTAAAGACTGTGAGCTCTGTAATCGACCCATTATTTCACAGCTAAACTCGAATTTTTTTTCGAAATTAATCGAAACGTTTCGATGTAAGGGCTTTATTCATAGTTTTTAAATCAATGCACACACTAAAACATGGGGTGAAAGAGAATGAAGAAAAAGACAGGTTTAGTGATTACTTCAGCATTATTGGGCTTCTCGTTGGTTGCGGCAGGTTGCGGGAACTCTGACAACTCGGCTTCAGGCGACAGTAAAACATTGAAAGTATGGTTCATGGGTACTTCGGACACGGTAACACCAATCACCAAGATGTATGAAGAAAAGAATCCGGGTGTCAAAGTGGAAGTACAAGCCATTCCTTGGGACACCGCACATGACAAACTTTTGACCGCTGTTGCTTCCAAAAACGGTCCGGACGTAATCCAAATGGGAACGACCTGGATTCCGGAGTTTGCGGCTGCCGGTGCACTGAAGGATATGGCGCCTTATATCGAAAAATACCCTAGCATGAAAGCGGAGAACTTTTTCGATGGAGCGGTTCAAACTACGAAATTTGATGACAAAACCGTAGCTATTCCATTCTATGTTGAGACTCGGGCCATGTTCTACCGCACCGATCTGCTGGGTGACGTTGGCTATCCGGAAGGTCCCAAGACATGGGATGAGCTGAAGGATGCCAGCAAGAAGCTGGTGGCCAAAGGCGGAGCCGGACATTATGCACTTCCGATTGAAGCGAAGGATTCGATCTACACCGCAATCTTTGCCTGGCAGAACGGAAGCGAGCTGATTGACAGCAACCGTCAGCCACAGTTCAATCAGCCGGCTTATGTTGAGACTATTAATTTTCTGAAGAGCTTCTACGATGAAGGCTTGTCCCCTAAAGGCACGGATCTGGATACAGTAGCCGCATTTAAAGATGGCACCATGGGGATGTTCATCAGCGGTCCTTGGATGATTAAGACGGTAAAAGAAAAAGCACCTGAAATTGACGGCAAATGGGCTGTAACCACACTGCCGGCGAAGAAAACCAATACCTCATCCATTGGCGGTTCGGATCTTTCCATTTTCAACTACAGCAAAAATCCGGATGAAGCGGCCAAGTTCATTGCATTCATGGCTGAACAGGATGCACAGCTGAAATTCTATGAAACATCCAACTCTATGCCTGCACTAAAGGCAGCTTGGGAGAACGATGCTATGAAAGATCCAATGGTTGCAGCGTTCGGCAAACAGCTTGAGAATACCCGTCCTGCTCCAATGGTAAAAGAATATGAAGAGATTGCCCAGGCGGCTATGGCTTCGTTCGAACAAATCACGGTGGGCGGAGCAGATACGCAAACCGAACTCGACAAGTTGAACGCCAAGGCAAATGAACTTCTCGGCAACAAGTAAGTAAGCATTATCCTTGCCAGGCATACTGCCGGAATCTCCTTATAAGAGGTCCCGGCAGTGTGTGCGTTCATTCTTATCCAGGGAAGTGCAAGAAAGCGAAGGGATGTGAGCAATTGTGAGTTCATTTGTGAAGCAATGGAACAAAAATAAATACCCATATATGTTTATCGCGCCGGCCGTAATTCTGCTGACCTTATTCTCCATTATTCCGATTATTATCGCGCTGGTCATCAGCTTTACCGATATGGATTTGGTCGGACTTGCGGATTACTCGAATATCAGCGGCGTAGGCTTTGCGAATTATATCGATATTTTTAAAGACCCGGTTTTCTTGAAGTCCATGTACAACACAATGATATATGTAGTCATTGGGGTGCCGCTTGTGGTAATCGCCTCGATGGGGGTTGCGCTGCTGCTCAACTACGGAACAGGCTGGCTGTTCAAAAGCTTCCGCGTCATCTACTATATGCCTTCAATCACCAATATTGTGGCCGTTGCTGTGGTTTGGGGTTATCTCTATAACGGTAGCTATGGACTGTTCAACTACATTCTTTCGATCTTCGGACTTCCGGCGCAGCAATGGCTGCAGGACCCGACGCTGGCGAAATTATCGCTGATCTTGCTGGCCTTCTGGAAATCCATCGGGCTTAATATGATTATTTTCCTGGCGGCACTGCAGGGCATTCCCCGTTCATATTATGAAGCGGCTGAGATTGACGGAGCGACCGGCTGGAAGAAGCTGCGCTTCATCACGGTTCCTCTGCTGGGATTCGCTACTTTCTTTGTGACCATTACGACCTTGATTGGCTGGATTCAATTCTTCGAAGAACCGCTGGTTATGACAAAAGGCGGACCGCTGAATGCAACGATGTCGATGGCACTTTTCATTTACAATAACGGCTTCCAGCTAAGCAAGTTCGGCTATGCGGCTTCCGGCTCGTTTGTGCTGTTCATCATCATCATTATTGTGACGCTCATTCAATTCGCGGTCAAAAAGAAAGAAGTGGAATATTAAGCATCAGCTGCTGGCTGCCGGCTTAAGAAGGAGGGAACAGGCATGGCATTGAAAGTGAAACATATGGAAAAGGGCTTGATGATCGCACTGCTCATTATCGGGGGACTGCTGATGATGGTGCCGTTCATCTGGATGATAGGCTCTTCCTTTAAACCTGAGAGTGAATTTACCGTAATTCCGCCAACACTCTTTCCGAACCACCCGACATTCTCCAACTACCGGGATTTGTTCGTGAAGATGGACTTTTTGATCTATTTGAAAAATACACTGACCATCGTAATCTGCTCCTTCGTGGGGCTGTTTCTGAACGCGATGGCCGGATATGCTTTTGCTAAATTTGATTTTCCCGGTAAAAACAAGTTTTTCTACATTATTCTGGCGACCATGATGATCCCCGGACAGGTAACGATGATTCCAACCTATCTGATCATTAACCAGATGCATTTGGTGAACACGATGGCGGGTATCGTACTGCCTGGTTTGGTAGGGGCGTTCGCGATTTTCCTCTTCCGGCAGTTTATGACGACGATTCCTATCGATTTGCTGGAGGCGGCAAGATTGGACGGAGCCGGCGAGCTGCGGATTTTCTTCCAGCTGATGGTGCCGATTGTGAAACCGGTCTTTGCTGTACAGGGTATCCTGACCTTCATTGGTGCCTGGAACAGCTTCCTCTGGCCGCTGATTATTGCCAATGACGAGAGACTGTACACTTTATCCGTCGGGCTGTCGCTGCTGAAGGGGCAATATGGAACCGAGTTCGGGCTGCAGATGGCCGGAGCCGCATTCATGGTCGTGCCGATTATTATTATATTTATCTTCTTCCAGAAGCACATCATAGAAGGATATACCATCTCCGGCATAAAATAATATAGAGAAGCATATTTGCATGTCTCGGGAAGGAATGAATGAAATGGCAACGATCAAGGATGTGGCCAAGCTGGCAGGGGTAGCCTTATCCACTGCTTCATATGCCATGAGCGGCGACAGCAAGGTGAGCGCCAAGACGAGAGAAAAGGTGCTTGAAGCCGCAAGACAGCTGAATTATCAGAAAAATGGCTTTGCCATGGACTTGAAAAGGAGCCGTACGAACACCATTGCCCTCATATTGACGGATTTATCCGGTCCATATTATTCAGAGCTCATCCGCAGCATTCAGGATGTGGCCTTATCCAATTCCTATGATCTTATCGCTTGCAGCTCCATGGGCGGAAAAGACTCCACAGCCGTAAGATTTCTCCTGGAAAAGAGGGTGGATGGAGCCATAGTGCTTGCTCATAATATTACCGATGAAATTCTTCAGGCGGCAGGAAGCCTAAGGTTCCCGATTGTGGTCATGGACAGGCTGATTGCCGGTGAAGGTCTTATCAATGTTGTAGTTGACGGAGAGCTGGGAGGCTATAGTGCTACCCGCTATCTGATCGAAAAAGGCCATGAGCATATTGCCTATATCAGCGGTCCGGCCAATTCCTATGACAATGCGCTGCGTTATAAGGGCTTTCAGCGGGCGATGCAGGAAGCGGGACTTGAAGAGAAAACCAAATGGAAGCTGAGCGGCGGATTTATCCGTGAAGGCGGATATAAGTCGACCAAAATGATGCTGATGCAAGGTGAACTGCCGACAGCGGTGTTTTATGCGAATGACGAGATGGCTGTGGGCGGAATGAAAGCGCTGGAGGAAGGCGGAATTTCCGTTCCGGATGATATTTCGGTCATCGGCTTTGACGATATCCAGCTGGCCGAATATATCCAGCCCCCGTTGACCACGATCCGGCAGCCCATGTATGAGTCCGGTTCTCTGGCTGGACATCTGCTGTTCCAAATGCTGAACGGTGACACCGTCAATGATTTCTATAAGCTTAAGATAGAACTGGTGGAACGCAAGTCCGTCCTTCCCCGGAAGTAATATCGCAAGATTCCCGTTTAAGCGACGGGTTATCGAAACATGGTGAAACGTTTATGATTTAATCAGATAAAATAGATACAAGACCATATTATATAAGAAGTATATAAGTAGAAACGTTTCGTTTATTGGAGGGGAGTACCCATGACTGAACATCTGTATAACAAATATGTGAAACATATGACCCTCGAAGAAAAGATAGCCCAGCTGCTGCAGCTGGCCGCCCCTTTTTATGATGAACCGGGGGATGATTCAGAGATTACGGGTCCTATGCAAGAGCTGGGCATTGAGTATGACACAAAACGTGCAGTAGGCTCTGTACTTGGTATTGCTGGCGCCGAGAAGATGATGGCCGTACAGCGGGAACATCTGGCCAGCAATAGACTCGGTATTCCGCTGCTGTTCATGGCCGATATTGTCCATGGCTTCAAAACAATTTTTCCGATTCCGCTGGCGATAGGCTGTTCTTGGGACCCTGAGCTTGCTGAACAAAGCGCTGAAATTGCTGCGCGTGAGGCAGCGGTATCCGGTCTTCATGTGACCTTTGCCCCGATGGTAGATTTGGTCCGCGATGCCCGCTGGGGCCGTGTGATGGAATCCACCGGAGAAGATCCTTTTTTGAATGCTGTATTTGCGAAGGCATTTGTCCAAGGATTTCAAGGGGATAATCTTAAGGAAGATATGTCCCGTGTAGCGGCATGTGTGAAGCACTTTGCGGCGTATGGACTGGCTGAAGGCGGCCGTGAGTATAACACCGTGGATCTCTCGGAGCGCCAGCTGAGAGAATATTATTTGCCCGCGTACAAAGCGGCGGTTGATGCAGGCGTCGAACTGGTCATGACCTCTTTTAATACAGTAAATGGGATTCCGGCTACAGGCAACCGCAGCTTAATGCGCGGCCTGCTGCGTGATGAATGGGGCTTCGACGGAGTCGTGATCTCCGACTGGGCGGCGATCAAGGAAATCATTGCCCATGGAGCAGCCGAAGATGAGAAGGAAGCTGCCTTCAAAGCGATTTACAGCGGTGTCGATATTGATATGATGACAACCAGCTATGTGAACCATTTGCCGGAGCTAGTGGCTGAGGGACTGGTGGAGGAAGCGCTGATCGATGAAGCTGTATTGCGGATTCTGGCATTGAAAGAAAAGCTGGGTTTGTTCGAGAACCCGATGCGCGGGGCAGATCCCGGGCTGGAACAGCAAATAGTGTACAGTCAGAAACACCGTGAAGTGTCTCAGAAGCTGGCTGAGAAATCGAGTGTATTGCTCAAGAATGATGGAGTGCTGCCGCTTCAGGCTGATCAGCAGGTTGCACTCATTGGTCCGTTCGCCGCCAGCGGCGATATTCTCGGCTGGTGGTCCTGGCAGGGTTCCAAAGAAACGGCGGTGAAGCTTGGGGAGTCCATGCAAAAAGTCAGCAGTGATCCCAAGAATGTGATCATATCCGAAGGCTGCAGCATGGATACCATTACAGAAGCAGGACTGGCAGAGGCAGTGAAGGCTGCTTCGGCTGCAGAGGTCATTGTGCTGGCGCTTGGCGAAGCGTCTGAAATGAGCGGAGAGGGCGGCAGCCGCAGTGATATCCGGCTTCCGGCAGCGCAGCTTGAGCTGGTCCGCGAGATGAAGAAGCTTGGGAAGCCGCTCGTAGCCGTCCTGTTCAACGGCCGTCCGCTTGATCTCCACGGCGTGTATGATATGGCGGATGCGGTGCTGGAAGCCTGGTTCCCGGGTAGTGAAGGCGGGGCGGCGCTGGCGGATATTTTATATGGCAAGGTGAATCCATCCGGACGTTTATCCATGTCTTTCCCTTATTCTGTAGGGCAGATTCCTGTGTATTATAATGCTTACAATACAGGCCGTCCGAAACCGGAAGAAAAAACGGACAACCGCTATATTTCACAATATATTGATATTCCCAATGAACCATTGCTGCCTTTCGGTTTCGGCTTAAGCTATACAACCTTTGCCTACGAAGGCTTCTCATTATCTTCGGACCTTATGTCAGCGGACCGTCCGCTTGAAGCCAGAGTAACTGTTACGAATACCGGAAACATGGCGGGAATTGAGACAGTCCAGCTGTACATCCGTGACATGTCGGGTGAGACCGTACGTCCGGTCAAGGAGCTCAAGGATTTCAGACAACTTCAGCTGGTTCCGGGAGAGAGCAGAGAGGTGGTCTTCCAAATCGGGGAGCCCCAGCTCCGCTATCATCACAGTGATCTGGCGTTCAGCAGTGATCCCGGGATGTTCACCGTATATGTCGGCGCCAGCAGCCGTGACACACAGTCAGCGGCTTTCCGATTAGTATAATAACCTTGAAAACGATATGACTGTAAACTTCAAATATAACAGCGGACTTGCAGCCGCAGCAAATAAGGAAGTGAATAGAAATGACAACTGAAACAAGCACCAGGCTGTCGATTCAAAAGGGAAACTTAACCTTTACATTCTTGGAGAGCGGTGACCTGTACCAGGCTCTTGGCGGCAAAATGATGATTAACCAGCTGTTGTCCAGCAGCGTCGACGGGGCACCGGGCAATCTATACGCAAGGCTCCATTTGCCTGATGGAATCCAGGCGTTTCCGCTGCTCGGAGTGAAATCAGCCAGCCGGTTCCGCCGGGACGGCGAACGCCTGCTATGGCAGGGCGAGATTGCTGCGGAGCAGGGTGGATCAGGTGTGAAGCACACCATCCGCTATCAGGTTGTTTTTTCAATGGCGGATAACGGGGTATGGTTCTGGGATGTTACCATCGACGGGGGCGGAGTGCCTCTGGATGTGATCTATACTCAGGATGTGGGCATAGCGGCCCCCGGTGCGGTTACTAGCAATGAGGCTTATCTGTCCCAGTATATCGACCATACGGTTTTTGAAGATAAGGCTAAAGGCTATGTCGTATGCTCCCGCCAGAACCAGCCGCAGGATGGAAAGTTTCCGTATCTCCAGCAGGGACTGCTGGACGGCGCTGCGGGATATTCCACCGATGGGTTCCAGTTTTTCGGCCTATCCTACAAAGAGACCAATCAACCGGTAGCTTTGTCCCAGGCCAAGCTTGCGAATGAGGTTTACCAGTATGAATTTGCCTATACAGCACTGCAGTCTGCGCAGATCCAGTTGGAGGGGCAGGCCCGCTTCACATTCTACGGACTGTTCCGCGAGGATCACCCGTCTGCAATTACAGAAATGGAGTATGAACAGTCTGTGCAAGAGGCCTGGCAGCAGATACATTCTTTGGGGAGCGTCTCGACAGAGGGTGAATGGCTGAACCGTGTATCCGTAAATCCCCGGATCGGGGCTCCGCTCCAGACCCTGCCGCTGACCGAAGCCGAACTGGATACTCTGTTCCCGCATAAGTTCCAGGAGGAACGGGAGGACGGTAAGCTGTTAGCCTTCTTCACCGAAGGCTATGAGCATGTTGTGCTCAAAGATAAAGAGCTGCTTGTAGAGCGTCCGCATGGCCATATTCTGATGAGCGGGGATAATGCGCGTTTAAACCCCGAAGTCATAACCACAACCTCTTACATGTACGGAATCTTCAATTCGCAAGTGGTTGTCGGGAATACCAACTTCAATAAAATGATGTCCAATGCCCGCAGTGCATTAAATATCTTCAAGACTTCGGGTCAGCGGATTTATGTGTACACGGAGGGTCAATATCATCTGCTGACTATGCCTTCCCTGTTCGAGATTGGCTTCAATTATGTGCGCTGGTATTACAAAACAGCCTCAGATACCCTGGTGATTACCAATTACACTACCATGGATGAGCCTGAGGTAAGACTGCATGTTCGTTCTTCTAACGGCATCGCCTACCGCTTCCTGATCACCAACCAGATTACCATGAATGTTGCGGAATATGAGGTTCCTTATGAAGTGTCTCAAGATGCGGCTGATGGAACGCTGACTTTCCGTGCGGCGAAGTCAGGGACAAGTGCGAAGGTATACCCTGAACTGGCCTACCGGATGCATCTGAACGGCGCGGCTTACCGGCTGGGGGATGAGTCCATCCTGGTGGATGGTCCCGCTCAGGGCAGTGCATCGCTTGTGGTTATGGAGCTGGAAGACAGCGAAGACTGGACCCTGACCCTGCAAGGGCTGCTGGATGGCAGGGAGCGTCTGCTTAGCCCGGCATCTTTTGACACAGAGGTTGTTCGATACCGCGAGTTCTTTGCCGGAGTGATGAATGGCTTCAAGCTGACGCAGCCCGGCGGCGGTGAAGGCGGACTGTTCAAGGTGAACGCACTGGCCTGGTGGTATACCCACAATATGCTGGTTCACTATTCAATGCCTCATGGTCTGGAGCAGTACGGCGGTGCTGCATGGGGAACCCGCGACGTCTGTCAGGGTCCTGTGGAATATTTCCTGGCCACCCACAAATATGAGCAGGTGCGGGAAATCCTGCTGACCGTATTTGCCCATCAGTATGAGGATGATGGCAGCTGGCCGCAATGGTTCATGTTCGATAAATATACGCATGTCCAGCAGGAGGAGAGCCACGGGGATATTATCGTCTGGCCGCTGAAGGTACTAGGCGACTATCTGCGGGCGACCCGGGATTACGCCGTTCTGGATGTGCAGCTCCCCTATACCCGCAAGCACAGTTTTGATTTTACGGAACAGACAGCTTCGCTGCGTGAACATGCGGTAAAAGAATTGAATTACATTACAACGAACTTCCTGCATGATACCTATCTGTCTTCCTATGGAGACGGGGACTGGGACGATACCCTGCAGCCAGCCAATGCCCAGCTTAAGCAATACATGGTCAGCAGTTGGACGGTTGCCTTGACCTATCAGACAGTGCTTGGACTGTCAGGAGTTCTGCAGAATGTGGATGCTGCATGGTCCGGTGAACTGCGTCAACTGGCCGAAGGAATCAAAGGTGACTTCAACCGCTATATGCTGGGAACCGATGTGATTCCCGGCTTCCTATATTTCGAAGATCCGGCAGATGCCAAGCTGCTGCTTCATCCTGAAGACAAGGAGACCGGAATCCAGTACCGTCTGCTGCCAATGACCCGCAGCATGATTGGCGAACTGCTGACTCCGGAGCAGATGGAGGCCCATTATAATCTGATCCAGGAGCAATTCCTCTGCCCGGACGGTGTGCGTCTGATGAATCATCCCGCACAGTATGCCGGTGGTGTCAGCCTGCACTTCAAACGTGCGGAGCAGGCGGCTAATTTTGGCCGCGAGATTGGTCTGCAATATGTGCATGCCCACATCCGCTTTGTAGAGGCGATGGCCAAAATCGGCAAACGGGATCAGGTCTGGAAAGGGCTGGCTGTCATTAACCCGATCGGTATCCGCGATGCGGTGCCGAATGCGGAGCTGCGGCAGAGCAATTCCTATTTCAGCAGCTCGGATGGCAAATTCGCCAACCGGTATGAGGCACAGGAGCGTTTTGCCGAGCTGCGTGACGGTTCGGTACCCGTCAAAGGCGGCTGGAGAATCTATTCCAGCGGTCCGGGGATCTACATGAACCAGCTGATCTCGAATGTGCTGGGCATCCGCGAGGACGGCGGGGATCTGATTATCGATCCTGTGCTGCCGGAAGAACTGGATGGTACCCGCCTGGACTTCGATTATGGCGGTGCGCCTGCGGCGTTTGTCTACCATTGCTCTCAAGGCGTGCTTAGCCACGTTAAGGTAAATGGCCAGGATGTACAGGCAGAACGGCTGGTCAATCCGTACCGCCTGGGCGGACTGCGTATCAAGCGGGCTGACTTTGACCGCCTGCGCAGCGCGGATGGCACTGTAGTAGATATTTATATGTAAGGACTAAGTGCAACAAACAGCAATGCTGTAGAAAAAGCGGCCAGTGATGCGGACATCCTCAGGTAGGATGCCAGGCACTCACTGGCCGCTTTTTATCGTCTGAATAAGAGGAGCGTTAATCTTTTGATACCGCCGCAGATAGCCATATTTGAAATGACCATGCTTCAGGTCAGAACTGTATTTACGCTATAAGTAATCTGTGGTCCGTTATGATTGGCTCCTAGACTCTAACTGTATTTCATACATCTAAAAAGTCATTTTTTTGTGCTGGAACTGAGTTAACTGCACTCTGTACACTAAAATAAACAGTCGTTACGTAAAAGAAGAACTTTTGTCATTTTTAATTGCACAGAGTACAGTTGCTGATGCGGATATGGGTTTTTACATCCTTTTAACTGCAGCAAATACAATTAACGGGTGTTCGTTCAAACAACGAACGCCAGAATCCGATTCAGCCGGACGACATCTGCCGGAGCGATCTTCAAAGTGTGCAGCGCATCGCCTGATCCCCCATAAATATAGTCTATCGACAGCAGGCGGTTATCGAACAGGCACGGCAAGCCGTGTCCGATCAAAGGGATGGCTCCTGGATGATAGCCTGTGGCCTCAAGCACTTTGGAGGGTTCTGCCATCTTAAGGGCAGCATAACCCAGTTCCTGTTTCAGCGCTTTGAGATCCGCACGTCCCCGCTGTGAGCTGATGATTAAGGCAGCTAAACCATGTTCTGTCTGAACAATGAGGGTAGGCGCAGCCTTGGCGAGATCAAAGTAGGGCTCTGCATCCAAGGTGCTACGGATAGGAGCCTCATGGGCAATCAGCTCACAGTCGCAGTTGTTCTCTTGTAAAAATACGGTGAGCTCCGGCAGAGTCAGCATTAGAACACACCTCTTTCTATAGCAAACCGGCTGAAATAATCGAGACTCATCGCTTCGCGGACTTCCTTCATCGTCTCTTTGGCAATGCCTCGGGCGTATTTCGTTCCGGTGATCAGGATATCGTCCACGAGCTGCGGCCGCGCTGCATAGTAGGCCCGGCGCTCCCGCATGGGCGCGGTCAGCTGCTCCAATGCCAATGTGATCCGCTCCTTACAAGCCGAGCAGCCCATCGTTCCACGTTCACAGCCTTCGCGTATCTCCGGAAGAAGATCTGGCTGGAAGGCCCTGTGATAAGCATAAATGGGGCATATTTCGGGATGCCCGGGGTCATTTTTACGCACACGGGCGGGGTCGGTCACCGCTCTTTTTATTTTATATGCGATATCCTCCGGAGTAGAGTCCAGCGCTATGGCATTGCCCAGACTTTTACTCATCTTCGCATTTCCATCTGTACCTGCAAGTCTTGGCGTATTGCTGAGCAGGGCCTGAGGTTCAACAAGTACAGGCTGATACAGCTCGTTGAAACGGCGCACGATTTTGCGGGCCAGCTCCAAATGCGGCAGCTGATCGTCTCCCACGGGAATAATGGTTGCTTTGCAAAAGGTGATATCGGCAGCCTGACTGACCGGATACCCCAGAAACCCGTAATACAGATCGTCTAGGCCCTGTCCTTTGGATTCTGCCTTAATGGTGGGATTGTGGCGCAATGAATTGACGGATACGAACATCGAGAAATAAACGGTGAGCTCAGCAATTTCGGGAATCATCGACTGAATAAAAATCGTGGACTTCTCCGGGTCAATCCCAGCGGACAAATAATCAAGGGTCATTTCGCGGATGTGGCTGCGGATCAGTTCCTGTTGTTCAAAGTGGGTCGTCAGCGCCTGGACATCGGCCAGAAATACAAAGGATTCATACTGCTCCTGTAAAAGCACCCGATTCTGCAGACTGCCGACATAATGGCCAAGGTGGAGCTTTCCGGTCACCCGGTCTCCTGTCAATACACGTTCTGTCATAAGAGAACATCCTCCTAAAATGGTTGTATAGATGCATGTGAAACTTGTGAAGCTTGTGAAATTGAATCGTGAGCCACCACCAGCCATCCTCCATGGCCATCACCCCCTAAAAAACAAAATAACCCCGCCCGCTAAGGACGAAGTTGTCGTTGTACCACCTTAAATGACCGTTCAGCTGCACACAAGTGCAGACCTTCCAGTCTTCGCATTACGGTGCGGAGATGTTGTCGCTCATCATCCCTAGACCGTTCCCGTGATAACGGCGGGATTCCCGGCATTTCCCTACTGCACCCTCTCAAGGATGGTTCGGAATAGCAACTCCAAAGGCCATTCGAGCATATCCTGGACACCGGTTCACAGCAACCACCGGCTCTCTGCAAGTCCACGGGAAGATGTCTACTTACCCTTTTTCAGCGTTGTTCTGATATATGGGGAATATTACCTTATGAAGCCGGATTCGTCAAGCCGGGATAAAAAAAGCCGAAGCTTCAATTCGAAGCTCCGTCTGAATGGTTAATGCATATGGATACTGTTAACTTGCCGGACTTGGAAAAAAATCAGTCACAGGCATATCTGTGAGCTTCACTTTTGTTTTGCCGTCGGCGCTCATCATGTAAAGTTTGTCGTTGTCCTCTTGATTATAATAGAAGATACCTGCAACATCCTCATTGAACGCGCTGTTATCCCAGTTAACGCCATTCAATTTGGTTAGGGTAAGATTTGTATTCAAAGCATATGCTCCGCTCGTTGCAAAAAACACGATTTGTCCAGTGGCTGTACCATTCTTAAGCTTGTATACCTTAGTCACATTACTTAGTGCGACCGGTTTCGTGCTCGTTACTTTACCATTGGCTATTGTACTGATGAAGGCTTTCCCATTGCTGCCGACGTAAGCCAGCTTGTTTCCGCCCATATCGGCAAGGCTGACAACTGCGTTTTGGCTAAGCTGGAAGGTTTTTCCACTTCTATCAATTGCATAGCCTTTGCTCTTGGAATATACATAATTATCATCGTCGTCTACGGTGACACCTTTGTTATAGATAAAATAGTCATTCGCCCAAGCACCTGAATAGGTTGCGTTCACATCCAGCGGATTTTTGGCGTTTACTGCTTTGGGATTTCCGCCATTCAGGGGGAGGGTGTAAAGAACCATGGTGCTGTAAGAGTAATACGTTTCTGCCGGATTGGTATTGACCATTAGAGAAACTCCATTAGAACTTGAATGGATATAATCAGAGAATGGAATGGCTCCTTGAGCTATATATTGCACATTTCCGCTGCCGTCCCGGGACTTCGAAGCTGCCCAGGTGTTTGTCCCATTCTTTAATACATTATAGTAAATGCGCCCATTCACCACGAGAAATCCCGGGAATTCTGTATCGGCGTTATTCGCGATTTGCTTGATCTGGCTGTCATCTGCCGCATTGGCCAGGGAGCGGTAAATCACGCCGTTTTCAGCCATGAAATAGAGGAAATCACCCTCTATCTGGTAGAACAATACATTTTTATCCCCTGCAAAGCTGCTGATCAGTGCATCCGTTTCTGTCAGAGACAAGCGCTGCAGTTTGTCGGAGTCATTATTTTCATAGAAATAAAGATATTTGCTTGTTGCCTCAGGATAGGCTCCCTCAAAATTCTCGGCGATTTTCTGGGCAGTACCGCCAGTAGTCGGCACACGGTATAAAACATCCTCCGAGTTGTAATAAACATACCCACTCCCCGAAGCTGCTGCCGATGCTTGTGGCGTTATCTTACCGGCTCCCAGCGCTCCGACACTGATCAAAGCACCCGCAAGCAGCGAAATCCCTATTTTTTTGATTGACCTGTGAAATTTCTTCATTTGACGACCCCTCTATAGATGAAATGGTGAAACAAAAACAATACCTTATAAAGATATCGGATTTGGGAGTGGAAAATATATGAAGCGAAAGAACTATTATTTATCGCTCAATTTAATTAATGCACGAATTTGGATAGAGTCAAAAGACATGCATAATAATGCAAATACAAAAAAGCCCCTTAGGCTGTGAAATCACAGCTTAAGGGGCTTTACATCCGGTTAGTTAACAAAAATCTTATCGATTTGATCAATCTCAGCTGAAGTGAGCTTGACTTCCAGTGCTTTAAGATTGGCGACAATCTGCTCCGGTTTTTTGGCACCGGGAATGAGTGCATCTATAGCGTCCCTGGTGAGGTACCAAGCGAGTACCAGGTCGGTGATTTGTGTGTTCTTGCCATTGGCAATCTCGCGCAGCCGGTCAACTTTTGCTATATTCCGGATGTAGGCTTCACCCGTAAACAGGGGGTTTTTCGCCCGCCCATCGTTGAAAGTGGAATGCTTATCATATTTTCCGCTCAAAAGTCCTGAAGCAAGAGGGAAGTAGGGGATGAATGAAATTCCATGTTCCCTGGCATAGGGCAGCAGGTCCTGCTCCGCCTGGCGTTTCAACAGATTGTATTCGGACTGAATGACATCTACATAACCGTTTTTATTCGCTTCCTGCAGCTGCGCGGGAGAGAAATTCGACACACCGATGGACCGTATTTTACCGGCCTCTTTTAGGCGCTGCAGTGCACCTACAGCCTCGTCTTTGGGAGTCGTTTCGTCCGGGAAATGGATATAATACAAGTCGATATAATCGGTTTGCAGCCGCTTCAGACTGGCATTCACGGAAGCTTCAAGAAAAGAAGGGCTGTTATCGAACACGGTTTTGCTGTTTTCGAAACGGTGCGCACCTTTGGTGGCGATGACCACCTCACTGCGGTTTCCGGCTTCCTTAAGCACTTCACCGATCAATTGCTCGGAGCGCTCCGGTCCGTAGATAAATGCTGTATCCAGAAAATTGATGCCATACTCCAAGGCGGTGCGCACGACCTGTTTACCTGTTTCGTCATTCAAATTCGGGAACAGGTTATGTCCGCCGACCGCATTGGCGCCGAGTCCGATAGGAGTGACCATCAGATCAGTTCGACCCAGTTGTTTTTTTTCGATCATGAATTCGTGCATCTCCTTTTTATCCAATCGTATTCACAACGTTACCTTCATTGTCAGTGATATGAGTAGGAACGATACGCACCGCGAGCTCCGGCCAGCCGGGGAGCGGGTACAGTCCCGCTGTCGGCCGGAGAATTTCCGAAAGGGCTGCCGAGGCCGCTTCATCCAGCTTCAGGACGGCCAGTTCTCCGCGAATCTCGAAGCCGCGGGTGTGACCAGTCTCGAAGCTGACGGTGATTTCAGGACCAGCCAACGTTAAGGTACGTCCTTTAAGGAGTCTGCCCTGCAACAATTTTCCAACGATCTCGGCTTGCTTGGCTCCCAGCTGCAAGGTATGAACAGAATCCTCTGCCGGGCTCTCCCAAGCCAACTGATCGACATATAAGGCTCCAGTGTTGGAACCGTCGTTCTCGCTGCCCAGCCTTACAGCCTCAGCGATTGCAGGTATTTTCAGCAATGAATCCCGCTGCAGATCTGTCATATACAGCGGAATGTGCTCCGTCATTTCCGACAGCACTCCAAGCGTATTCCAGACTTGCATGGCGAGCAGTTCGTCGTTAGTAATGCCCACCAGCTGTATGAACTCTAACCGGCCATTGGGAGTGTCTATTGCCGGCAGCAACGGGTCTGCAATGAAAGAGAGCGCGGTCAGCAGCGTATCCGCTTCAAGGGCGATGGGGCCATTGGCATCCATGTAATCCCCGGAACGGAACACATTGCCGCTGTTAAACACATAACGGCCCAGATTCTGCAGCAGATTCAGCGCCCAGGCTGGAGGTTCATCCTCTGTAGCGGGCTTGAACAAGCGGAAGGTCAGCTCAAAACCGTAGCCGCTGTGCTCGGGATCTTCCGATTCTTTTTCATAGAGCTCCGAGAAGCCATAGGTTACAAAGTGCCAATGCGGAAGGGGTTCACGTACTTCATATACGCTGATTCCATTCAGCGGATCTGGTCCACCAAGCATGTAGGGGATGACGGTCCCGTAATGCTTCTGCTCCTGTTCTCCATAGAGCTGCTCCAGGGCTTCATCTATGGCCGCCCAGCCGTCTGCGTTCAATTCTTCTTCGCTCATATGATTTCCCTCCCAGATTGTGGTTGGGAACTAGTTTATCATGTTAGATTCACAGACTCAAATAGTGCTGCTACAGCCCCAGCGAGTTCCCCCGCTCCAGCCGTCGGATCTGCTGCTCGCCATTGTCGGCCAGCTCCCGGAATTGATTGATGGTCTCCCGCATTCTGGGAAGGGCCTCCTGCTTGTAGGTGCTGATGGAATCCAGGGCGGACAATACGTCGCTAAAGGCCTGTTTCAACGTGTCCGGAGAGATGGCGGTTTCCATCGATTGCTTTTGAATGGCTGCACCTTGTTCTTTCAGCATTCTTGAGGTGCCGCTGATGAGATTGTCAGTGGTCTGATTGAGCAGCTCGATTTTTTTCAGGACGATTTTTTGGTTATAGAGTGCGCTTGCGACAGTGACGGAGATTTTCAGTGCAGAGACGGTCACATTTCTTGCCCGGTCGACGCCTCGGATCAGCTCCTTGTTATTTCTGATCACAACTTCGATGGCCATGATCCCCTGTTGATTGACCACCAGCATCTGCTGCAGATCCATCACCCGCTGGCGGAGAGGGAAGAGGACTTCTTCCGTGATGAACCTGATCTTGTCTTGGGACTCACTTCGCACCTTGGCCGCTTCAATCTGATGCTCGATTTCCTGATCCATCAGCATGCCGAGCTGGATTTCCTTTTGCAGCTTTTTGGTAAGCTCACGAAGAGTCTGCTGTTCAATTTCAAGTGTGGTGTTGTCATTCTTCAAGATGGATTTGCCTTTATCCAGGGACAGGATGATATCGGAAATAACGGCGTCGGCTTTCTGGTATTTGGCGAAATAAGTGCGGAGAGGATTAAAGAATTTGCCGAGAATCCCGTTTTTGGCAAAATCAACAGCGCTGGGGTCCAGATCCTTCAGCTGCATCTGCAGCTCCGTCAACCCCTTGGCGACCTGGCCGCCTTCATCGCCCGTTTTGGACAGATTGCCTACGGACACCTGGAGCAGAGCGTTTTTCTCGGAAGAGGAGCGCATGGTATTCATTCCGAAGCTGTCGATGGATTGCAGCACGGATCTCCGCTTTTCCAGAGAGTCCATATCCAGCTCCAGAATGCTGGCAACATTGCTCACGGCAAGCTCCTTCAGCTGAGTGACTTCTGCAGGCTCCGGTTGTATCTGTTCCTCAATCACCGATTTGAGCGTTTCCTGGCTGGGAATTTCCATGGTAAATGACATAACAAGCCTCCTCGAATGGAATGGGGTTACATTTGCACGTTAAGCAGATTGCCGATTTTGTACACAACATCGTCTGTATCCGCATTGATATTTGCCGCCTCATTAATGCTTGAAATGCTCTCCAGCGCTTTGATGTTCGCATTGTAGCCTATTGTGTAGACCGGGATTTTATACGTCTCGATCAGACCCCTGATCTCATCCAATGAATGGCCTTCATTCGTTTCCCCGTCGCTCAGAACGAAGATCAGCGGCTTAATGTCAGGGTTAACGGCAATTTCATCCTGAAGCATTTTCATGGCTGCAATCATCCCGTCAAAAGTTGCGGTGCCGCCGGTAGCCTGCAGGCTGTTAATCGCTCCTACGAACATGGACTGCTGATTGGTGTCGTATTTGGCAATCGGCAGGTTAATCGTCACTCCGCTGGAGTAGGACACAAAACCGATGCTGTTGTCCTTGCCCAGAAACTTCTGGCCTTTAAGCAGCGACTCCTTCAGATGATTCAGCGGTTCCCCGGCCATGCTTCCCGATACATCGGCGACAAATACGGCTGCAATCGGCTTGCTGCCATTCTTTTTCTCCTTCCAGAGCTTCTGAGCAGAAGTAAGAAGAGTTCCTTCCACGGGAGCAACCTCGGAGACATAATCGTTAAGACCGTTGAAGCCTTTATCCGAGGCCAGCTTTTGATACTTTTCCTGCTCCGCGAATTCGGCAAATTTCTTGATAATGTCTAGCTTTTCCTGGGGCAGATCCCCCAGCGCGTAGAGCGGACTGTCATGGCGCACTCCAAACGGAGTAAATACATAGCCGCTCTTCAGGTCAGGCGCATTGACATAGGTCTGATATTCCAGGACAAAAGCGTCCAGTGCGCCCGTTTTCGCGGCATCCCGTATTTGCAGTGTGGTAGAAGCTATGAACGGGACATTCGTCTGGAACCGCTCAAAGCCCTGGACAGCTTTGTCGCCAAGCAGGTCCGAGCTGTCAAAAGTGCCAAGCGCAGTCACCAGAAAATTCAGTCCGGTGGAGCTCGCGAACGGATCGGTATACCCCATAGATAACTCATTGCCCGCGATGGCGTCCGTGATGGTTTTGACATTCAGCGAGCCGTACTTGCCGACCAGCTCATCGTATTTTTTCTTATTTGTCACCACACCGGCCACATTGCCGGTCATACGCTTCGTAATGAGCTCGGCAGGAGTGCCGTTTGCTTTGACCATTTCTCCCCATAGCTCGTTGGAAGGCGTGAACGCATCCGGAATGTATTTGCCGGACCGTATGTAGTCTGTGGCCGTGCCGGAGGCAATATTGCGGATTTTGACAGAGGCCTGCTTGCCGCCGATTATCATCTTGGCCTCATTGAAGGCCGTTGCCACTTCGTTCAGCCAGCCGTCATTTCCCGTACCGGATTTCTCGGTGGAGGAGAAGATTTCCACGAAGCTGTCCGTAGTATTTTCTACGGAGATCGGAAATTTGGAGATGTCGGGCAGCGATTCGCCGATATCTGCGGGGTCCAGATCGATTTGGCCTTTTACCGTCTCAGCAACCGTTACATCAATTTCATTGTAGAGTTTGTTCAGCCTTTTACCGGCATCTTCCGCAGAGATTTCCTTATCTGATTTGCCCAGGTTTGCGGTCAGCGTAATTCCGAAATAGACCAGAGCAAATACGGATGCTGCAATCACAACGAGTATGGTCAGTTTTTTGCCTTTCCCGGCCATGTGCATCTTCCTTTCTAGTTCTGGTAGAGCTTCGTCTGCCCAATCAGGGCGCTGAGTTCCTTCATGCAGGGCATTTCTTCAACAGCAGTGTAGTCCGTACTGTCCAGCAGGGAAATCTCCAGCAGCAGCTGGTCCAGCTTGAGCAGGATTTCTTCATTGGCACCCAGATAGCCTGTCACGTGGGCAAAATATTCGTTATACAGTCCGGTTTTCCTTTGCACCAGCGTATCGGAGAAGGACTTCGGCTTCTGCCGGTTGGTGAACATCGTAAATTCGGAAGCATCGAAAACACTGAGCTTGCTCAGAATCCCCCGTATATTCAGATAAAAGAGCTTTTCAACCTCGGTAATGACCGACAGGAACTTCCGGTAGCTTAACTCTGTGGGCTCAAACCGCTCCCCCAGCACTTGCAGCAGGGTGGATTTTTTCTTGCCGATCCGCTCCAGCTGATCCAGGGCAAGCAGCACATCCTTTTTGAGCGCCTTCACATTTCGGTATCTGCTAAGCCCGGCTGCATAGTCTTCCTGGGTTTCCAAACGACGCATAGAGGGAGCAGCGGGTGTTTTGAAGAGGAGGGTATAGCTTCCGTATAGCACGACAAGCAGACTAATGAATAACAAGGTAATGCCTGATGCGGTCTCAAGCGCACTTCCGCCGGCAATCTCAAGGCCAAGCAGACCCGGGGATAGAACGGCTATATTCAGCAGCGATATTCCGGCGATGAGTCCTAACAGCTTAACGGGTCCAGAACGTTTCAGGGTTTACACCTCCTCTGCGGGTATATTTTATCAAGGCGGCTTAGGATTCATTTGACCTTTTGATTCATTTTATCAGAGAAGAGAAGGTTTAGCTCCGAAATATTACCAAATGGAGTGGAAAAGAAAGGTATAATAAGGATCGAGTACCTGTTGTTACGTGATCAGACCTGACATGTTTCAAAAAAAGCTGACCGTAACCTTTTTGCTCAAATTTAAAGAAATAAGGGTTGACAGCAGCTTACTTGCCTTGTAACATATGAACAGTCGTCATGCATACAATTACATACTGTTCTCGTATAACCTCGCAGCCATCGGGCATCAACAGGGCGAGGGTTTCTACAGGAAGCCTATTCTTCCTAACTACGATGACAAGGATCATGTTCTATGGTTCTCGTCACCGGAGTTAGGATTATTTGCGTGTTACGGCCGATTTAACAGATTCAGGAGGCATAAGCGAATGAAAGATTTGAAATATTTATTATCTGTATTAGTAGGCGCTATGAGCTATGGCATTCTATCCACAATTGTCGTATTGGCTTACGGAGAGGGTTATCAGCTTGGGGAAGTGGTAGGTACACAGCTGTTGACCGGCTGTATTCTTGCCTGGCTGCTGGCCTTATATACAAAGGTTAGACAGACGCGCAAACAACGCAGCCAAGGCATCACTCCAGCTGCAGCACGGCAGGCGTCACCAGCTCTTACCTGGAAGCAGAGAATTCTGCTCATGCTGGCGGGAGCGCCTACGGTGGTAACAGGATTGGTCTATTACCAGTCACTTCGGTACATTCCGGCTTCTCTAGCTATCATTCTGCTCTTCCAGTTCACCTGGATCAGCGTGCTGATTCAGGCTGTCAGCAAACGCCAGCGGCCAGATAAGATCACGCTGCTGACCTTGCTGCTGCTCTTTGGCGGAACCCTGCTTGCCGCAGGGATTATGGATAAAGGCGCGGCGCATTTCAATGTTCTGGGGCTCACGCTGGGGCTGCTGTCCGCGGTAAGCTATTCCATGTTCATTATCTTCAGCGGTAAAGCCGTTCCTTCCGCGCATCCGGCTTACCGGAGCGCCTGGATGGTTATCGGCGGTCTCCTGCTGTTGTTCGTCCTCTTCCCGCCGTACTTCCTGTTTAACGGACTCTTGTGGGGGCAGCTGCTGCTATTTGGTTTTTTACTGGGATTGTTCGGGGCGTTTATTCCTCCGGTACTGTTTGCGATAGGGGTCCCTCATATCGGTGGGGGCATGGCGGGCATTCTTGGTGCCGCTGAGCTGCCAGTTGCCGTGCTGCTGTCCTCTTTCGTGCTGCATGAGCAGGTAAGCGGACTGCAGTGGACCGGGGTGATCCTGGTGCTGCTGGGTGTTATGCTGCCCGAGCTGTATAATCTCCGGTGGCGGATGGCCGATACCTCAGCTTCACAGGTGTAATGTCTGGCAATATGGCTTAACGAATCAAATGCACAGCGCGTACCGGAGTCAACGGGTACGCGCTGTTTCATCTGTCTGGACAGCTCAGTGCTTGGCGCAATTTCCTACTGTACTGGGGATTGCCGCAGCACCGTTTTAACAATGAACGTTAAGTAGGGTAAAATAGTTTAATTATATAAAGCGAACGTGAGAAACTAACCATAGGGAAAAGGGATGGAGGGGAAGTTTGGATACTTACGGAGCGAAAGCGTCCGC
>RCUU01000233.1_pt1 | contig 32444 bp, 31 predicted proteins | sample 2166211 | NCBI WGS metagenome assembly RCUU01 (sample SAMN09932620, study PRJNA488358) | compost metagenome | feature: garden; material: soil; isolation source: compost soil in phenylacetic acid-enriched culture | place: Germany: Experimental Botanical Garden Goettingen | collected 2016-01-27
GTCCAGCGTGCCTTTGAACGCATACTTGCCGTGGCCGCCAGCATGGACGATGACGGGATGCTGGATGTCTGGTTTTTTGCGACCAAAAGCAAACGGATGCCCAGTGTGGGCGAAACCGGGTATGAGAACTATGTGAAACGTACTTATCCGGGGCCGCGCATGTTCGGGGGCCTTGGCATCGGCAACAATGAGCCGGTTGTCATGGCGGACATCATCAAAAAATATACCAAGGAAGATCCGGGCACCCTGCCGGTGTACGTCGTATTTTTCAGTGATGGCGGAATTTACGAAACGCCGAAGATCTCCAAGCTGCTGATTGACAGCTCAAAGCACAATATTTTCTGGCAATTTGTTGGTCTTGGCCATGCGGATTACGGCGTGCTGCGGGAGCTGGATGATCTGCGGGGACGTTATGTGGATAATGCGGATTTTTTTGCCCTGGATGATCTGGACGAAATCACCGACGAAGAGCTGTATGACCGCTTGTTCAATGAGTTTCCAAGATGGCTGCGTGAAGCTAGGGAGAAAGGTGTCGTCAGAAGCTGATTACTGCTTGCGCTGACAAGCAAAAGCCCAGGAGTGCCTTGAGCGGCACCCTGGGTTTTTGCTGTTGATAGAATGCTAAAACGCCAAAGCGGAGATAAGTTGGAAGTTTCAGATGATAGGTTGCAGGCGGTGCAGGAGAAACGGAGCCGTCTGCTGGATGAAACGGAGCCGTCTGCTGCATGAAACGGAGCTGTCCGCTATATGAAGCAGAGCTGTCTGCTGGATGAAGCGGAGCCGTCCGCTATATGAAGCAGAGCTGTCTGCTGCATGATTCGGACTCAGAAGCCGCTATTTTGTGGAAAACTCACTTTTTTCGCTTGATTCGGACTCAGAAGCCGCTATATCGTTCATTTGAGCTCAGAATGAGGGAGAATAAGTAAAATAACGGAATCTGTGTCCGTTTGATCTGGGATATCGCCTGATCCGCCCCAATAACGGATCTCCTGTCCGCATCATAACGCATTGATCGTGAAGGAACTTAATAATGGGTCCACAGAGGGACCCGGGCGATACCCTGACGTCAACAATCCGTAACTTAATCACGCTAAAAGGGCGAGGAGCTTGCATGTTATACAACAATATGTGCCCTAAGTACGCCGAACGGGCGAGAATCATGCGCTTGTACAACAATGTGTGCCCTAAGCACGCCGAACGGGTGGAAATCACCGCGCATTGTACAACAATATGTGCCCTAAGCACGCCGAACGGGCGAGAATCATGTGCTTTGTACAACAATATGTGTCTCCGCACGCCGAACGGGTGGAAATCACCGCGCATTGTACAACAATGTGTGCCCAAATCGCGCCAAGTTGAGGATAACCCTGCATTTCGCACAACATTCCGGGCTTCGTAAACACCTGCGATTTTATTCACCTGCCAGGGCTAATTTGTTCTGGAACAAGCCTGATATCGCTGCACAAATATGAAAATTCAGAAACCAAACAGGGGGTTTCGCTTGTCGAATAAAGGAGAACATAGGGCGTTTCGCCTCATTTAGTAAAAAATGACTAAAAATAGATTGACGAGAGCGCTGCTGCAGCTGAAAATGAGGATAATACCATGGTATCCACAATAAAAAACCGCATTGCTACACATTGAAAACGCTTTAGTAATGAAAGGGATATGTATTCGCAAGCGTTTATTTGCCATGCCGTTTTATGCCTATGATGTATGCAAGGTACGAAGTATGACTCTCCAAAAAGTGCTGACAGAGCAATCGTTCGTGCCCACAAATCTTTATACGAGGAGGCAAGAGGGATGAAAAAGAAGCTGATTCACTTCTGTATAACGGCTGCACTGGTTATGGGAGCGGTGCTGCCTGCGGCAGGAAACGTGCATGCAGACGCAGCAAGCGATGCTTCGAACCGGGCCCTGACCTGGCTGGAGGTTCAGCAGGATGCGACGGCCGGGTATGCTTTTGACGGATTGGTTGACAGCTTTGAGGATTTCTGGGGCCCGGCTAACCCCAAACAGATTGTATATACGTACGACCAGGCGGTAGCGGCTATTGCATTCATTGTCAAAGGGGAGCGCACCCGTGCTGAGAAGGTACTGAACAAAATGCGTGATATTCAGGACCCTTCGGGATACTGGCTGAATTCCTATTGGTATAACAACGGCTACGGGGAGGAAATCCGCAAGCATGTGGGCCCGGTGTCCTGGATGGCCATGGCGGCAATGGCTTATGAGAAGCAGTACAATGATACGCGTTACCGTCCCATGGCATTGAAGGCGCTGGATTGGTGCCTTACGTACCAAAAAGCAAACGGCGGCATTGCCGGAGGCTGGAGCGCCTGGAGTAATTCGGATGAGCCATGGAGCTCAACGGAGCATAACATTGATATGTACCGCGTGCTGCAGTATTACGCTTCAGTGGATTCGGGCAAGACTGCGGCTTATACAGCGGCGGCTGCCGGGGTCAAAAGCTTTCTGGATAATGTCGTATGGGATGACAGCGTCAAACGCTTCAAAGGAGGCTGGAAAAATGACACGAATCTGATCGATCCCAAAATACCGCTTGATGTGAACCCGTGGGGCGTGCTTGCCCTTGGACTCAGCGGAACCCGTAATTACGGTGCAAGTCTGGCCTACGTGGAGAACGCTGCGGGTACGCCAGGCACGTTGGCGAATCCGCGCTACAAGCAGACACTGACCTATAACGATGCAGGAAATACGCTGTCCGGGTATGATTTTGACTGGACGGATGAGGTACTGCCTGCCTACGATGACAACGGCAACCAGATTGGCAGCACAGGCGCGGATATCTGGCTGGAAGGAACTGCGTTTATGTCGCTGGCCTACTATATGCAGGGCAACACCGCGAAGGCGGCGGCCATTAATACAGAGATTATCAAAAAACAAGGAACAAGCGGCGCTTCCCTGGGCGGCATTCCGTATTCCCTGAAGGGTACGAGCAACAGCTACTGGGTAATGGCCCAGCAGAATTGCGTCTCCAGCACAGGCTGGCTGATTCTCTCGCTGCATCATTTCAATCCGTTCAAGGGCCAATATCTGAACGGTGGCGGGAACCCCGGGGATACGGTTGCTCCCACTGCACCAGCCAACCTTGCCGTAACGGGCACCACAGACACGACAGTCAGCCTGAGCTGGTCACCGGCTACCGACAATACCGCTGTCACTGGCTATTATGTCTACCGGGGGGGCAGCCAGGTTGCTTCGGCAGCGGGCACCACAGCAACGGTAAGCGGTTTGACTGCGGCTACAGCGTATACCTTTACGGTAAAAGCCGCCGATGCGGCAGGCAATCTGTCCGCAGCCAGCAACGCTGTCACTGTGACGACTAACAGCACAGGCAGCGGAGGCGGCGACCATGTGACTGCGGATTTCACTGCAGGGGTCACCAGGCTGTCGGCATCGGAAGCCAGTATTTATTTTACACCGGTAACAGCAGCCCTGTACGTTGATGTTCATTACAAGGTGAATGGGGGAGCGCAGCTGAATTACCGGATGACCCATACCTCAGGAACCTGGCGGCAGACTGTAAGCGGGCTCAGCACCGGCAGCAGCATCGAATATTGGTTCACGTATGAGAAGTCCGGCCCGCAATATGATTCCCCGCATTATACCTATGTGCAGTAAGCTGCCGGGGAGATAAAGATTTCACCTTACAATTACTATACACGGCAACCCAAAAAGCAAGTGACGGGCAGGAACTCCTGCGTGGCCGCTTGCTTTTTGTTGCAGACAGCTCACTGCTGGGCAGCAGTTGTTCGATCTGATGTGTGAAACGTTGTATACTGCTGTTATATCTACATGGATCATGTGTTGCGATCAAATTGTGGTATGAAATAGGAGAAGGGGAAGGGAGGGCTGGAACATGGGCGATATTCGTTTCGTTTCGCGTGAAGAATTGAAGAAAGCGGCAGAGCTTTCGGATCTGGTTTTCCGCGATAACGGGCAGACTTCAATGGCAGCCAAATTTCCGGGAATTTTCTCAGGCAGCTTCATGAGTTCACCCGGCGTATTTGAGGACGGGCAGCTTGTTGCTTTTGCGGGGCTTGTTCCGGGCTTTGTACAGATGGGTGGCGTGTCCGTGCCGGTATTCTCACTTGGTTCGGTATGCACGCACCCTGAATTTCGGGGAAAAGGCTATGCCAATGCCATACTGCAACGTGTGTTTGACCATATCGACAGGTCAGGCGGTTCGATTCTGCTGGTGTCGGGTACTCTGGATATCTACATTCGGCAAGGCTGCCACACTTTCGGAGCTGTTCGCAGCTACCTGCTGTCTTTGGAGAATGAGGTGCTGAGAAAAGCAGCGGCAGGACCGGCCTCCATCCGTGAGGCGGAGGAAAGCGACTGGTTCGAACTGCAGAGGCTGGCAGAGAACCGTGATGTGCGTTATGAGCGCAGTTTATATGAACTGGCCACACTTGTAAGGGCGGAAGCCATCGCAGACATTTATAAGCTGAAGCAAAAGATATATGTTGCCGAATTGGATGGCCGCCTGCTGGCCTATGTCATTATCGCCGTAAGAGACAAGCTGAAGACGGAGGCCGGGCCGCTTGTTATCGAATGGGGCGGAGCACCGGAGGCGGTTCTTCAAGCAATCTCCCGGGCGATTGCGGAGAATGAGATCTCTGAGCTTAAGCTTCCGGTTCCGTGGCATGAGACGGAGATGATTGAAGCTCTGGGAAACAGCGCTTATCTGGAAGCGCCTAATACAGGCACCGTCAAAATCGTCAACCCCGCCCGGCTCTGGCTGCAAATTCATCCATATCTGCAGCAAAAATGCCCGGAAGCCCTCAGCGGCGTGCAGCTTCACAATGCTGCCGGTCAAGCAGGAGCAGCTGTGCTGACAGTGAATGGAACGGCGGTTCATCTGAGTGCCAAGGAGCTGATTTCATTGTTCTTTGACACCGGGACGCAGCTTGAACTGCCGGCAGAGGGCCGGGAACAGCTGAAGCAGCTGTTTCCGGTGCCGCTTCCCTATGCTTCAGGGCTGAATTTTGTATAATGCAGTAGAATAGGCTTGGAGAATGAGCGGAAATCCTCCTCAGGGCGGAGGTCCGCTCTTTTGCTGTGGAATACAATCGGAGGTGAAGTATTAGAACTAAGGGGTGTACGGAAACGGAAAGGGGGATATCATTCGTTTACAACGTAACAGTGTTATGTTACGATGCTCGCAGGGAGTGATTACCATGGAAGAAGATTTGATCTCCAAGAAGGAGCTGCTGGACTTCACCGGAATCTCTTACGGGCAGCTGTACCGCTGGAAACGAAAACAGCTGATCCCGGAGGATTGGTTCATCCGCAAGTCCACATTTACGGGACAGGAAACGTTTTTCCCGAAAGAAAGAATGCTGGGGCGCATCCGGCATATTCTGAGCAAGAAAGATGATCTTTCACTGGATGAGCTGGCAGGCAGGCTGTCGGATATGACATCGGTACATAAGCAGTTGTTAACCCTGCAGCAGATCGGAGAACGTAACATTGTTTCGAATGTGACCTTAGAACGGTACGGGCAGCGTGAGTTGAACGGCCAGACTTATTCTTTTGACCAGTTGATTCATCTGGTTGCCGTGGATCGCCTGCTGGGCAAAGGGGAGTTGAGTCTGGAGGAAGCGGATTTGCTCTATCATACGCTGAGTGTGAACCTGCAGCAGTTTGAGGGCAAGAACTGGGAGTTGTTTTTTATGCGTAAAATGGGGGTCGGCTTCTTTCTTCAGGCTGTGGCTCCGGCAGAGCTGGTCTTTGATGAGGGAGTGCGGCTGGTCAGCAGGCTAAGTCTCGCGGATCTGACAGAACAGCTGCAAGGCAAGCTGGGTTGAGGGTCGTGGGCTGGCCGCAGCCGGATAGTGAGTGACTCAACGGTGGACGGCGGATTCGAATCATTCGAGGAGGTCAGGTTATGGATAAAGGCGCAGCGGCAGATTTGCAGATTGCGGGGATCGGCGGGGCAGCAGGAGGAACCTATAATCATATCAGTCTGGAGGGAGTCAGCCGGATTGAAGGTCCTGTGACAGCTCTGACGTTCAAAGGAGACGGCCGGATGCGGCTGAGTGGAAGTCTCATGGTAGAACAAATGGAAACGAACGGTGATCTTAAAATAGGCGGCAGTGTCAGGACCGGCATGATGAAGCATGACGGGCTTCTGAAGATTAACGGCAGCCTGCATGGAGAAAGCTGCACAATGAACGGGGTCATTGACATCAAAGGCGACTGTGAGCTGGAGAACCTCAAAGTAGACGGTGTTATTACCATCGGCGGTTTCCTCAGTGCCGGACGTGTCGAGCTTGCTCTGCAGGGGCAGGCCCAGGTGAGAGAGATAGGTGTGGAGAGTCTGGCCGTCCGCAGGATGGGACCGGGAGTCTGGAGCAAGCTGGCCAGCGGCATTATTCCGAAATTGAGGGCAGAATTGCAGGCCAGCGTTATTGAAGGTGACTTTCTTGATTTGGAGTATACGACAGCGGAGGTTGTGAGGGGAAATACAGTTATCGTCGGAGAAGGCTGCAGCATTGGCCGGGTGGAATACCGTGACAGGCTGACCGTGCATCCGGGCGCTAGAGTAGGGACGGAGGAGAAGACCGGTGAATGACACAGCGGGACGGACAAATCTGAAAATTCTGGGGAATTCAACCTCGGCGGGCGGGCTTTTCCTGGACGTGAATGTGACTGGGGAATGCAAGTTCCATGGAGATCTGGATTGCCGCAAGCTGACCCTGATGGGGGTAACCGAGGTCAAGGGCAGCCTGGTTATGGAAAATATGAAGCTTACGGGTGAATGTGCCGTGGGGGGCAGCCTCAAAGGTGAAACCGTGCGCGGACAAGGAAATATCAAGGCGGGAAGCGTGGATGTGGAAGACATCCATTTCACCGGAAATCTGAGTGTATCCGGCGATTGTAACGCGGAGGAAATGCACATCAGCGGAGCGCTGCAGATAGACGGGCTGCTTAGCGCGCAGACGCTGGAGGTATCGCTGTTCGGTCCGGGCATGGCAGCGGAGATCGGAGGCGGGCGGATCAAGATCAAACGCAGTATTGGCGGCGTGCTGATCAAGCCGGGACAGTCCGGAAGATTGCGTTTTACCGCAGGCTTAATTGAAGGGGATCAGGTGGAGCTGCAGGTAACCACAGCCGGTACGGTCAGGGGCGGAAATGTTATCATTGGTACCGGTTGTGAAATTGACACGGTGGAATACAGTGGTTCCCTGGACATTCATCAGAATGCTATTGTAAGGAACCAAGTGAAACTGTAATTGCTCAATTGAAGTAGGAGTTGAACCGTTCAGTTTATACAGCCTAGAAAACCTTAAGACAGATAGCAACAAGTTACAATAAAGAAAAAGGAGTGGGTCATGTGAGCTCAGCTCAAAAAACGCCGAATCTGGGCATTGTCATTGCAGGTCTGCTGCTGGGCATCCTGATGGCCTCCATGGACAGCACGATCGTCGCCACAGCTATGGGCAACATTGTCGGAGAACTGGGTGGCATGGACAAATTCGTCTGGGTTACCTCGGCATATCTCGTCGCCGAGATGGCGGGTATGCCGATCTTCGGCAAGCTGTCAGACATGTACGGCCGCAAAAAATTCTTCATCTTCGGAATCATTGTATTTATGGCCGGTTCAGCCCTGTGCGGAACCGCAGATACGATTACCCAGCTTGCCGCTTACCGGGCCCTTCAGGGAATCGGCGGCGGCGCGCTGGTGCCGATTGCTTTTGCCATTATGTTCGACGCTGTTCCGCTGGAGACGCGCGGCAAGCTGGGCGGCGCTTTTGGCGCGGTCTTCGGGCTGTCCAGTATCTTCGGGCCCCTGCTCGGGGCCTACATTACGGATCATATTGCCTGGCAGTGGGTTTTCTATATCAACCTTCCGCTGGGAGTGATTGCACTAATTATGGTTGTGAGCTTCTACCGGGAGTCGGTAGAGCATTCGAAGCAACCCATTGACTGGCTGGGTGCGGGAACATTGCTGGGCGCTGTGATCAGCTTAATGTTCGCACTGGAGCTGGGCGGCAAAGAATATGCCTGGAACTCCGCGCTGATCCTGGGATTATTCGCAGCGTTCACTATTCTGACAGTGCTGTTCCTGTTCGCAGAGACGAAGGCCAAGGAGCCTATTATCTCTTTTGCCCTGTTCAGACAAAGACTGTACGCCTCCAGCATTCTATGCGCTTTGTTCAGCGGTGCGGCATTTATCGCTGCTTCGGTATATATTCCGATCTTCATCCAGGGCGTGCTGGGCGGTTCGGCCACAAATTCGGGGCTGGTGCTGCTGCCGATGATGGTCGCCTCGGTCATTACTGCCTCCACCGGGGGCTTCCTGATAGCCAAGACCAGCTACCGCAGCCTGATGGTGCCGACGCTGGCTCTGCTTGTGCTGGGGACGGGTCTTGTTGCTACCCTGGCACCGGATGCCTCGCGTCTACTCGTCACGCTCTATATGATTCTCATCGGACTCGGAATAGGAGCCTCCTTCTCGGTGCTTAGTACGGCTGCTATCCATGGGTTGACGCCCCAGCAGCGCGGGTCGGCCAGCGCAACGCTGAATTTCATCCGCTCCCTGGGGATGACTATCGGGATCACGGCCTTCGGGATCATTCAGAGCCATTATCTCAGCACGAAGCTGACAGAAGTTTTCTCGGGGACTGCGGGAGCCGCTCCAGGCGGAGCGCTGGATTTCAAGGACCCGCATGCGCTGCTCTCTCCGGAGACCCGCGTACAGATTCCGCCTGAAATTCTGGGTAAAATTACTGGTGGGCTGTCCTTCTCCATTACCAGCACCTTCGCCTGGGCGGCTGTACCTGCGCTGCTGGCGCTGCTGGCCGCTTGCTTCATGGGCCGCCAGAAGATGGATGCTTCGGCTGAAGGGCAGATGCCTTCCGGGCACTAGAGCAGTTTTGAAACAGCATGGCTCAGCCGATCCGTCTGCAACGGGCTGACTACTTCTCCTCTGAGACCAGGAAACGCAGCACGGTTTTCAGTTTTTCCGGCTGTGTCCGGCGCGCATCCGTGAGATAAATTTCCCGGTGGGTCTTGGAGAGCCGGCGCAGTCCATGCTCCGCACAATATTGTTCCATCTTCCTGAAGCTTGCCGGTTCCTCATCATAGGGACCAGTATGCAGCATTTGGACAGAGAGGCCGTCTTCGGAACTACCGAAGGCGGCTTTTTGCAGGAGAGGCTGCGGTTTGGTGTGCTGAACCTTCTCCACAATGCTGGCAGCAAGGGCTGGAGTTACAAAATCCGGCTGCCGGATCATAATAGTGTACACCAGCTCGTTTTTGTCGAGGGCAGCCTGGGTGCGGCCTTTTTCACTGAGATCCCATACCCCCTCCAGCGGAAAGATGCTGTAGTCATAGTAGCCTTCCGGTGCCGGACCTTTTTTGGGCAGCATTTTAACGGCATAAGAGAGGGAATAGAGCACACCCACCGCCTGCGCAAAATCTTCGCTATTCGGATTGCCTTCTCCGTGCAGCATAAAGTAATTGTATGCAGGGACCTTAATCAGCACAGGTTCGGCAGGCGGCAAATAGACCGGTTTGTCCTGTTTTTTCCACTCGAATTTCATTCATAATTCCTCCGTATTTCATAGTGGTTATCTACTTGGTTACATGCTTGCTTTCAGAATATCATGTTAAACTAGACAGGTGTCTGTCAGGTTGGTTGAAAGTGGATAATTATACTCTTCGAAGGTAGAATGTAAGAGACAGTGTCCTATTCTGGAGTAGTGTTAGGAGGATTTTCATTGATCATACAGGCTGAAATGATATTGGACGCACAGGCGGAGCTTGGCGAGGGGGCCCATTGGGACTCAGAGGCTGGCCGGTTATATTGGGTGAATATTGAAGGCAGGCAGCTGCGGATAGTCGATCCCGTGACGCTCGTTGAGCAGATTCATGCCTTTGGGCAAAAGATCAGTGCGGCTGTACCTGCGGTTGGCGGCGGTTGGGTGGTGGCATTGCAGGACGGGATCTATAAATTTCAGGAAGATCAGTCTTTGGAAATGCTGGCTCTTGTGGAGACCGATATTCCCGGCAACCGGCTGAACGATGCGAAATGTGACAGCAAGGGCAGATTATGGTTCGGCTCCATGAGCATGGAGGACAAGCGGGATGCGGGAAGCTTATATGTGCTGGAGCCGGGGGGCGCAGTGCGGAAGGTGCTGTCCGGTATCGGCATCTCCAACGGCCTGGCCTGGGATGACAGCCGCGGACTGATGTATTACATTGATACATTGACCCGTGGCGTGGATGTAATGGATTATGATCTGCAGAACGGAACGGTCAGCGGACGCAGAACAGTGGTGAGGTTCCCGGAAGGTGCGGGCGGCCCGGACGGCATGACGATTGACCGCGAGGGAATGATCTGGGTAGCCCATTGGAACGGCGGCTGTGTCTCGCGCTGGAATCCGCACACCGGGGAACAGATCGGGAAGATTGAAGTCCCTGCACCGTTCGTAACCTCATGCACTTTTGGAGGCAGGTATCTGGATGAGCTGTATATAACTACAGCGCGTGGCGGGATGAGCCCGGAAGATTTGCAGCGGTGGCCGTTTGCTGGCGGAGTGTTCAAGGCCAATCCGGGGATCAAGGGAGTGCCGGCTAACTGCTTTGCAGGATAGGCACAGCACAGAGCTGTTCGCCCTTTGCTTCTGTTGGCGAAGCAAGGGGCGGGAATACATATAGGATCTAAGTTGAACAGTTCTATTTATGCAGCTAGGAGAGGAACGCATATGCAGCTTGTGAATTTTTGGGAATCAGGGATACTGCGGCTTGGCGTGAAGAGAGAAGGCGGCATACTGGATGTGGCGGCCGCGCTGAGCGTGGTGCCGCAGCTGGCAGTGAAGGCTGTTCCGGCAACGCTGAGAGAAGTGCTGGATGGAGGGGAAGCGGCACTCGGCAGCTTGCGTGAATTTATCGGTGCCCTGCCTTCTCCTGATGAAGGAGGCCGGGCTTTTTACAGGGATGAAGCTTCGCTTGAATTTGCGCCTTGCATAACCGATCCCGGCAAAATCATCTGCACCCGTGCTGAACTACCGCAGACATGCCGAAGAAACCGGAATGCCGCTGCCGGAATACCCGATACTTTTCAGCAAATTTTCGAACAGCCTGGCCGGACACGGAATGGAGGTCCCGCTTCCAAGCCGGGCACAGAAGGTTGATTATGAGGCGGAGCTGGGCATTATGATCGGCCGGACAGTCAAAAACGTAAGCGAGGAAGAGGCGCTGGATGCGGTGTTCGGCTATTTTGCCGCCAACGATCTGTCCGCCCGTGATCTGCAGACGCGCACCAGCCAGTGGCTGGCCGGCAAATCCTGCGACCGGTTTGCGCCGGTCGGACCCTGCGTCGTAACGAAGGACGAGGTTGGAGATCCCGGTTCGCTGCGCATTAGAAGCTTAGTGAACGGGGAAGTCCGGCAGGACTCCAATACCTCGGACATGATCTTCGATGGCAGGCAGATCATCAGCTACATCTCCCGGTGCATGACCCTCTCGCCGGGTGACATCATCCTTACCGGAACTCCGGAGGGTGTCGTGATGGGGTATCCGCCGGAGAAGCAGATCTATCTGAAGCCAGGCGACGAGGTTACCGTGGAAATTGAGAGGCTGGGAAGGCTGACGAATCGGATGGTTGCGGAAGCGGATTAAGCCGGGGAGAAGTGCGGAGTACGGGGAGATATAGGCAGAGATTGGGTTGAAGTATGCAGAGATCGGTAAAAAATATATAGATTATGTAGAAATATACAGATAACGGGTAGAAGAATGCAGAGATTGGGTAGAAGGATAAGAAGATAATGCTGCTGCCTGAAGCCGCCGCAATTGTAAGATGTGTATAGATAAAGGAGCTGTTCATTTGCAGAGTTTTTGCAGATGGCCGGCTCTTTTTTTATCTAGGAGCTTATGTTAGAGCGCCGCCGGCAATATGGAGTTATGAGAGGTAAAAGTACCTTTGATTTCGGCGTAGACAGACAATATGGAGAAATGAGAGGTCGTCAGGATTGGCTGGACCGGGTGGAGCTGCCGGCTCCGCGCACCTTTGAGGATATTGAAGCCATTGCCAAGGCGTTTATCGAGAAAGACCCGGACGGCAACGGCAAGCGGGACACCGTTGGCCTCAGTGCCTATAACAATATCGTGTACGGCACGAAACCCCATGTCAACGGTCTGGATACCGTATTCAGCGCATTTCATGCCTTTCCCACCAATTGGATCAAGGACAGCCAGGGCCATGTTGTCTATGGCTCGATCACACCGGAGACCAGGGAGGCGCTGGGCAAGCTGGCCGGCTGGTATCAGCGGGGGTTGATTGACCCCGATTTTGCCCTGTATAAGGAGACGCAGGAGCCGATTATCTCCGGCAAAACGGGGATGTTCTTCGGCCCGTGGTGGATGCCCTATTATCCGCTGTCAGAGGCGGTCTCGCTCGATACCAAGGCGGAATGGCGGGCCTATGCCGCCCCTCTTGATGCCTCAGGCAAATTTGTGGCCCACATGGCTCCGGTCACCGACCGGTATCTTGTCGTCCGCAAAGGGTATGAGCATCCCGAAGCCGTGGTGAAGCTGCTGAATGTCTTCACCCGGCTGGAACGCAGAAGAGATCCGAATCTGGAGGCGGTCCGAAGCCTGGATGATTTCTCGGCGCAGACCGGCATCCAGCCGAGGGCGTATTATCCCTTCGATCTGCTGATTGATTATGCAGATGCCATCGAGAAGCATTATGCGGATATGCAGCAGGCGCTGCACGGCAAGATTGATCCGGATACCCTGGACCCGGACACTCATTTGCTGTATGATCTCTGGCTTGCGGATGAAGAGCAGCCCAAAAAAAATCTGGAGGGCTGGAAGGCGGCCAATGCCTACAAATACGGGGTTTCTGTATTATCCACAACCCCTAAAGAGAGTGCGCAGTGTCTTTTATGGTAGCACGCTGCATATGCTGAGCCATTGGCCAGAGCTGCAGAAGCTGGAGAGCGAGACCTTCCTCAACATTATTGTCGGCGATTCACCGCTCAGCGATTTTGATCTCTTTGTAGCCAAGTGGAAGAGCCTGGGCGGAGATGCTATTACCCAAGAGGTGGCGCAGATTGTGAACAGCAGGGATTTGAATAAGCCGGGATTTGAATGAGCAGGGGCTTGTTTGAGTAGGGGAGAGGATAAGCAGGAGCTTGAATGACCGGGACTTGTTTGAACAGGGTCTTGAATGAGCAGGGACGTGGATAAGCCGGGTTTTAGTTAAGTGGGAATGTGGATAAGTTGAGGCTAGAATAACTAGGAACCCGGGGATACCGGTGCTGCATTATCGGCTCAATCTCCCTGTTTCGGTAGTTGCAGTTTTTGGGTGCCACTCTGTCCGTGTAACTCCTTTCGCCCTTTGTTGGATGATGCGGACACCAGATCCGTTATTTAGCATATTTCCCCTGTTTATTGAGGAATGCGGACAGAGAATCCGCTATTTGTTCCTTGTGTGCCTGAAAACGGGCATTTTGCAAGCAATAGCGGAATCTCAGTCCGGAAGTGTAAGGAAACCGGGTTATTTGCTCAAATAGCGGAATCTCAGTCCGGAACAAGCGGATTGCGGTGCTAAAGAGTTCCATTCACATTCTCCCGTGCCTGCCGGTCAAAAGGGCAGAATAACAATACTGAACGGGCAGCCGAATCAGGGGATAACCAGCGTCGCTTATGAAGATGGGGTTGCGCTGACGTCACTTGTGACCAAGGCACCCTGGCTGCTGCGGGTTGATAAGTAGCTGAGCCAGGCTCCGATCAAGGCCATTGCAGCCAGACTGGCAGCTAGCCAGGGAATCGAGGAGAGGCCCCATTGGTTGATAGCCGCTCCGCCGAGATAAGCTCCGGCTGCATTGCCCAGATTCAGCGCGGAATGGCTGGATGTGGTGGCAAGAAGCGGCGCTTTATGCGCGAGATTCATGATGCGCAGCTGGATGCCGGGCATGATGCCAAACGCGGCGATTCCCCACAGGAAAACATTAATTATAGTAAGCACAGGGTTGTGCAGCGTCATAGTGAACAGGGAGATCATGATAGCCAGGACAGCAAAGTTGACCATAAGCGAAGGCATCAGCTTCCAGTCGGCCAGCTTGCCGCCTATAAGATTGCCGAGAGTTACTCCCACTCCAAACAGTACCAGAATCCAGGTCACGTTATGCTCAGCAAAGCCCGTAATCTCTTCCAGCATAGGTGTAATGTACGTAAATAAGGAGAACAGGCTTCCACAGCCCAAGGCCCCCGTCAGAAGAATCAGCAGCACCTTCGGATTAAGCAGTCCACGCACCTGCTCCGTGAGATTGGCCGTCTGTTCCTGGACGATGACCGGTATGAAACGGATGATCCCAAGCAAGGACACGACGCCAAGCACCGTGATTGCTCCAAAAGAAGCTCTCCAGCCCAGCTGCTGGCCAATAAAGGTACCGAACGGCACTCCGATAATATTGGCGACTGTTAGACCGGCAAGCACGATGGACACTGCTCCTGCCCGCTTTTCGGGCTGCACCAGCTTGGCTGCAATAATCGTCCCTACTCCGAGGAAGGTTCCATGCGCGAAGGCTGTGAGGATACGGGCCAGAATCAGCAGCGTATACGTAGGTGCAATCACCGAAACCGCGTTTCCGAAGATAAAAATGCACATCAGGATCACAAGCAGCTTTTTCTGGGGCAGACGGTGGGTGAAGATGGTCAGCACAGGTGCGCCGATGGCGACGCCAAGGGCATAGCTCGTAATGAGCTGTCCGGCCTGCGGTATACTTACGCCCAGATCACTGGCAACATTGGGCAAAAGCCCCATGATGATGAACTCGGTCATGCCGATTGCAAAAGCGCCCAAAGTCAGGCAAAGCAAGGACAGCGGGAAACGCTCTTTTTTTGACGGCAGCGGCGGTGTTTGGCTTTTGTCCACAGTAGTATTCAATGGTTTGATCCTTCCCCAGGCTCCGGCGGGTCCTTCCAGCCTTTGCTGACATCCACCCAATCCTTGGCTCCCGAATAGACAGCCAGCTCATCACAGTTCAGCTCGATCGCCGAATTGGTGCTGCCGCAGGCGGGAAACAGGGTGTCGAATCTTTTCATGGATACGTCCAGATAGACCTCCAAATCATGAGTTAGTCCAAAAGGGCAAACTCCCCCGATCTCATGTCCGGTCTGTTCCAGAACCTCCTCCGGACTGAGCATTCTTGCTTTGAAGCCAAAAACCTCTCTGAATTTCTTGTTATCGACCTTGGCATCTCCGGCAGCTACAACGAGAATGGCATGTTCGTCCGGTCCCCGGAAGGAGAGCGTTTTGGCAATCCGGGCCGGAATGACGCCGATGGTTGCAGCGGCCATCTCTACAGTAGCGCTTGAGGTGGCAAATTCCAGCACATCCTGCTCCCGGCCCACACGCCGAAAATGTTCTTTTACATTTGCAATGGACAAGATCAAGTCTCCTTTCTGAAAGTCTTTCATATTGTTTTACATTTTAACCTGTTTTGGAATATTGGGCAAAGCAAATCTCAGCAGTGCTCCCGGCGTTCTGTGTTACAATGAATTTCATAGGAAAACGGGATTACGGCCCATTAATTGACTGCTGAGAGGGAGTAGCTCTATGGTAACCTTGCAGAAAAAGGTGCTTATGCCTTTGCCGTCACGGGATTTTGACACTACGGAGGTTGTGGTGCCCTGGCTGAGATGCCGGGAAGCGGGAATACGCGTTGTATTCGCGACCCCGGATGGGGAGCGGGGGTATACGGACCCATATTTGCTGACGGGTGTGTTGTTTGGCCAGCTTGGAGCAGATAAAAAGGTAGTTGACCTCTACCGCCAGGAGCTGGAACGGGATGAGGATTTTCTTCATCCGCTGCCGTATCATGCGATTGAGCCGGAAGAGTACCACGGACTGCTGCTGCCCGGAGGCCATGCCAAGGGCATGGTGCCCTATCTGGAAAGCGCCGCTCTGCAAGCCAAGGTGCTGCAATTCTGGAAGCTGGGTATACCGGCCGGGGCCATTTGCCATGGTACGATTGTGCTTGCACGGACGCTGGACCCCCAGACCGGCCGGTCGGTGATTTACGGGAAGACGGTGACGAGCCTGACGAAGCAGCTGGAACGGACCGCATACTTCCTGACAGCCTGGGCCCGCGGCAAATACTACCGGACTTATCCCGAATATGTGCAGGATGAAGTGATCAGACACCTGCGGGACAAGGCGGATTATCAAAAGGGCCCTTCGTTCAACAAGCCGTTTGTGGTGGAGGACGGTCAGCTATTGACAGCAAGATGGCCCAAGGATGCGGAGCTTTTCGCAGCACAGTTTATCCGTAAACTCTAATAACAAACAGCCTCCTTCTTGTGAAGGGGCTGTTGTCCGAAGAAAATAAAGTTATAGACTGGATTTGTTGATCCTACGCGGATTTCTAATTTACATAATGAGTTATTTAGTGCAAAGATCGTCAATCGCTTGTACAGCCAGTTCCAACGCTTTAATTCTTCTTTCTAAAAGCGTTTTTTGGGGACTACCAGCCTTTGACTTAGCATAACTCTTTTCAATTGATGGAAATAAACCAGTAATAACATTGCGGGCTTCTGCTAAATCTTCCTGTGCGTAATTATGGGGGCTTTGATTCCAAACGTTTTCTAGCATGGCTAAGCCGATGGAAACAGCTTTGAGTCGTTTCTTTACTAGGGTTGTATTTGCGCCATTTTGAGTCATCTGGGACAAGGCGTTCTCGAGTTTACTGATTGTCGATTCTAAAGATTTTATTGATTCCAATTTATCTAAATTTAGTACATTTTCCAAGTTAGTACGCTCCTTTCTTAGTTTCTGTATTACTGTCGTATCCCGTTAGCTTAGACTGCTGTCTTAAAAGATTAACTCACAATCTTTATGCTCCCATACATCAAATAAGTTTCCATCCAGATCCTCAAAAACGAAAAACTTTCCGTAAATACCTTCATTGCTGATTTGTCTAACAGTAACGCCCTCTGATGTTAGTCTCATGTGTAATGATTCAATATCATCTGTAAAAAATGTTACAACCCACCTTGACTGTCCGTTTACTTCAAAAACCGCCCTTGTGTCATTATCAGATTCAATTAAATCAATGATTGGGCGGTTATCCCTGAATAAACTTATATAATTCCCTCTATCGTTTCTGATGTTAAAACCAAAGTGACTGACAAACCATTCTCCAGATTTTTTTACATTTTTAACCGGAATAACATTATATGCGATTCCTAAGATACTCCCATTTACCATACCACTCAGCCCCTGTCATAAATTTATCTCCAAATTATTTCAAGGTGGCTATTGCATTATCCTGCCCGTTAGCTGAACAGTCAGCCGATGATCTCGGCTGACTATTGTCATGGTGCTATCGTTTTCCGTTAGTTCAATCTCACACCATAATTTTCGGAATGATTGAAAAGTAAAAAGGCTCTATCAGTAAATACAGAGCCTTCTAACACGTTATTAATGACACGCATTTATTTACGAACTAGCTTACGATACCTGTATATATCGCCACCAGATATACTAACATGATAAAACGACTCAAAACCTCTTTTTATTAATTCTTCATCGGGTTCCCTTTTCCTATTATCTTCCCCGATGCAATCAATAATGTAACCACCGTTTTTAACAATCCTAGACAGTTCAGCAATCTCAACGTCATAATTGTCGCCTACTACATGCCCCGACATCACTATATCGAAGGAATTATCCTCATAAGGGATTTTCTCGATCGTACCGTCTACGACTACAACATTATTAATATTCTCACGTTTGATTTTATCGCGCATGTACTCCCTTAGCATATCGGTAGGTTCGCTTGCATAAACACTTTTCGCCTTTTCTGCTGCGGCAAATGCAAGCCTTCCTGTACCGCTTCCTAGGTCGAGAACTACCTTATCCGTAAAATCTGCAAGTTCAAATAGTAACTGTTTATCCCAGTCGTAAATATAATTGCAGTTTTGGTTCATAATATCGGGATAAACATAAACGACCGCAGTTTCCATTGCATGAATTACAAATACCTCTGCTTTTCGAATTTCATGAGGTGTAAGATTTTTGGGCGCCATTGCAATCATTTTTTCAATCGAAGGCTTGCTTTCAGGGCTTTTATGTGCAAAGTACCATGCTACTGATGGGTTATATGCTAAAGCTATGCTCAAGTTATCACAATACTCGCCCCATCCGACATAATTGTTACATATCATGCGTACAATCCATCTGTCCATTAACAAGAAGCTGTTAAAAGAAAACTCTTCTGCGTTTATCCAGTTAAATGACATAGTAAACTAATCCTCCATTTTTTAGGAGGGTTAAAGTATAGTCGCCCTCCAAGAGATTATGCGAGCAGAAAATTTTGTATTTATCATCTGACATCAACCTTTCATCATTTAATGGAGAGCTGGAAAAATGACTAAAAAGCAATAAAAAAGCTATATTCTCTATGATTGTAGCTGGAACAAATTGTATTATCAATGTATAGTTCTTTTATAACTAACCTGCCCGTTAGCTCAGTGAAGTTTTTTCATCAAGAGTCTTAATGATTGTTGCACAGTACGACGACACTGAGCGGTAGACGCATACGGTTCATCAAAAAATTGAAGGGATGATTAAAATGACCTATAACACTTGGGGATTGCAGTTTGTGAAGATTGATACTCAAGAAAATGAATTTAAAACTTTGCTGGCTTTGAACAGCGGTTCGGAAGAAAAAGCATGGGAAGTGTTTAACCGAATTAAAGCAGAGTTTGCAGAGAATACGGGGGAGCCTCCTGATTGCGTGATTGATCTGCTGGATAAAGACGACAGCATAGTAGACGATTTTGCAATTACCCTTGCTCAAGCAAAAACCATTGCTTCATAGTTGGGTCATTCAATTACTGCTTAGTTCGACGAGGTAGTGCCTGTAAGACGCATAAAGTGCACCAGGAGTGACATGAATGAACTATCGTTCCTCGTTAGTTAAGTCCCAAACAAACCATGTTGCAATAAATTACTTTATAGTGTCGTGCTCATAGATTTTGGTGGGCCGTCCCCATTCGAAATTATCCAAACCAATTTCTCTGAATCCATATTTCTCATAATAACGAATATGGTCGGTCGTTATATAAACCTTCGCATATCCCAATTGCCCCACCAATTTTCTGGCATGCTCCAACAGTACTGAACCTAAACCTTGCCCTCTCTCATTCTCATCAATGAACAAAGGTGCAATCCATGGCGATAAATCTTTTCGACTTATATATTCCTGCTCAATCAATTGATAAAATCCTATTATTTTGTCGTTTTTCAATAGTAGGAATGTGAATGGAAAACCAGCTTCAGCCGATAAACTTTCGTCAATTTTAGGGAGTACCACCTTCATTACGTTTGGCCATTTTTCTTTAACATATTCAGCAAACTCTATATGACGCTCTGGACACTCTATTATAGATTTAATAACTTGCATTAAGTCCACTCCTTCATAAATACGTTTCTTGATGAGTATCACCTTCAAAAAAAGGTGCTTTCAGATTACACCTTAAGTTAACTGCGGGGAACGGGAAGTTTATTTTAAGTTAAACTATACTGCCCGTTAGCTTAATGCACAGAAGGAGCAGGTGCCGCGTGGATTCCGAATTGGTGCTTCCAGTCGGCCGACCAGGAGTGAGCTGCAAATCCTCCGGCGCAGTTGCGCTACCGCCAGCGTGGTGGCCGCACAGGTGCTTCGGGAAACGCCGAGCAGTCTAAAACTTTTTTTACCGAGTCTACTCCTTTATTTTCTTGATGGAGAACTGACACGGTCATAGATCCGCAGAATTCCTGTTGACCTTTTGGAGCAATGTTATAAGCTGGTCGACTTCTTCCTCAGTTAATTCGAGGGTAAGCTTCTGATTTAAGTCCGTCAGGACCGATTGGAGGATAGGAGCGAACTTTAGCGCCTTGGGTGTCGGATACAGCAGGGAGGAGCGGCGGTCCTTGGGATCGGTTCTCCGCTCGATATAACCGGATTCCTCCAGCTGCTTCACGGAGCGGGCGGTTGTGGCTTTATCGAATTTCATTTCATTGGTCATTTGATCCTGTGTGATGCCGGGATGGTTCAGAATCAGCTTCAAAAAGCTGTGCTGTCCGCCGCTTCCGATACCGTAAGGCAGCAGTTCTTTGACCAGAAACTTTTGGTTCTGGCGGTGGAGCTGGGAGATCAGCTTCCCGATGGGTTCTCTTTTCGAATTCAACAGGCACACCTCTTTGGTTGAAATCCTGCAGTCAGCAGGCCACTTTCTTATCTTGATAAAATAGTACATTAAAATAGTTGCGCATGCAACTAAATTGCGGTACACTGGGGGAGCTAAGTTTGTTGCGGATGCAACTATATCTGAAACCAGATTTAAGAGGTGTTAATCATGAGTACAATGACTGCAACTTATCAGGAGGATGCGGCGGTTCAGAAGAAACGCTGGATGATTCTGATCGTGTTGAATCTGTTCACCTTTATGTCCACACTTGACGGAAGCATTGTGAACATTGCCTTGCCTGTGCTCGTGAAGCAGCTTCATCTGCCAATAGCGCAGGTTGAGTGGGTCACGACAGGCTATTTGATGGCGATCTGCTCAGCCGTGCTGTTTTTTGGAAAGCTGGGGGATATCGCCGGCAAGATCCGGATTTTCAAAATCGGCACAGTCATCTTCATCATCGGCTCACTGCTCTGCGGCCTGAGTGCAAGCCTGCCGTTGCTGATTGCTTCGCGGGTCATTCAGGCAATCGGTGCTTCGATGACTATGGCCAACAGCCAGGGAATTGTCACGGATATTTTTCCGGCCACTGAACGCGGCAAGGCGCTTGGGCTGATAGGCACCTTTGTATCGCTTGGCAGTATTGCCGGGCCCAGCCTGGGCGGGATTATCGTTTCCACGTTGGGATGGGAATATATTTTTTGGGTGAATGTTCCGATTGGTCTGATCGCCATCGCGCTGGGGTGGAAGGTTCTGCCCAAGGATCTGGTCCGGGTGAAATCCAAAATTGACCTTCCCGGAAGCCTGCTGTTCGCTATATTTATCGTAGCCTTGTTTGCCGGTCTTCTGCTCGGACAGCAGCTCGGTTATGGAGACAGCCGGATACTCTCGGCGCTGATTGCCGCAGCCGCAGCCTTTATTGCCTTTATTATTGTAGAGCTGCGCCGGAGCCAGCCGCTGCTGCAGCTGTCCCTGTTCAAGAACCCGTTATTTTCACTCAGCATTCTGTGTGCTTTTCTGGTCTTTGTAGCGAATTTCTGCTTTAACATCATTGCACCGTTTTATGCGCAGAACATGTTGAACCTGTCACCATTCTATGCAGGCTTTCTGCTCATGCTGTTCCCGATTTCGATGGTCATCGTTGCTCCGCTCAGCGGGGCGTTGTCCGATAAAATCGGCTCCGAATTCCTTACCTTCGCCGGGCTGGTTGTCATGGTGATTGCACAATTTGGCCTGGCCCGTCTGCATGAGGGAAGTGCCGTCGCACTGGTGGGGGTCTGGATTGCCATGCTGGGGATCGGCAGCGGGCTCTTCATGTCGCCGAACAATTCACTGGTGATGTCAACCGTCCCCCGGACCCAGCTAGGCTCGGCGGGCAGTGTCAACTCACTGGTCCGCAATGTGGGGATGGTTGTCGGCATCACTATCGCCACGTCCATACTGTTCAATGTAATGAGCAGCAAGGCGGGCTACCGGGTGACCGGCCTCATCTCAGGCCGACCGGATATTTTTCTCTCCGGCATGCATGTCGTGTTCATGACCTCGTCGGCCATCTGCCTGGTATCGGCGCTGCTGACAGGCTGGCGGATGATATCGATCAAAAGAGCAAAGAAGGCAAAGAGAGCCGCAGCCTGAGATTCCTGCGGCCTGCCACTCCGAATTCTGACATTCACGGCAGCCTGATGCTGCAGTACAACTCCTCATAGGTATTCAAGTCAGAAAAAGCCCTCCAGCCTGAGCTCAGGCCGGGAGGCTTTTGTCACAAATCAGCAAGGTACATGGTCTTCAGTATGTACACATACTATGGAGGCGATTGGAATGAGTTTAAGATTTAATTACAGAGCGGTAAATGAACAGGCTTTTCGGGCGATGATGGCGCTGGAACAGCATGCGGGCGGACGGATCAAAGATAAGGTATTATATGAATTAGTGAAAATCCGGGTCTCCCAGATCAACGGCTGCGCCTTTTGCCTGGAGATGCATGCGAAGGACTTGATGAAGCTGGGCGATTATGCGGACCATATTTTGCTGCTCAGTGTGTGGCATGAGGTTCCGCTGTTCACGGACAAGGAAAAAGCGCTGCTTGAGCTTGCCGAATCCGTAACCCTTATCAGTCAAGTAGGGGTTCCTGCGGCGCTGTATGACAAGGTTATGGAGCATTTCAGCCAGGAGGAATTTGTGGACTGGATTATGGCTATAAATACAATCAACAACTGGAACCGCATCGCTATTTCTACCGGAATGTATCCGGGTTGTTTTAACTAAAACCAAGAAGCGGTAAGGCAGATGGCACAGGAGGGACAGCAGTGAAAGACCGGGACAGTAAGGCTGGCAGCGGCACTGAGCCACAGCCAGTGGAGAATCTCAGCGTGGAGGAGATCTACCGCAGCTATAATCGGTATGCCTTCTCGATTGCTTACAGGATGCTGGGAACCGTAGCCGATGCAGAGGATGCCGTGCAGGATTGTTTTGCCGGGCTGCAGCGGAGGGACCTCAGCGGTATTCTCAATATGAAGGCGTACGTAGCCAAGGGGATTACCAACCGCTGCCTGAATATGCTCGGCTCCGCGCGCAGCCGCAGGGAGACCTATATCGGAGAATGGCTGCCCGAGCCTGTAAGCGAGTCGTACGACGGACCGGAAGCGTCAGCAGAGCGGCGGGATACGCTGTCGTATGCTTTTCTGGTGCTGCTGGAGCGGCTGTCTCCCACAGAAAGAGCCGTGTTCGTGCTGAGAGAGGCTTTTCAGTATGAATATGATGCCATTGCGGAGATGGTAGGCAAGTCGGAGAGCAACTGCCGGCAAATCTTCAGCCGGGCCAAGCGCACAATTCAAGCGGGGCAGTTATCGGCAGCTGCATCTGAAAGGGGAAATGGCGCTTCAAGAGAAAAGCTGCTGCGCCGGTTCACCGCCGCTTTTGCCGCTTATGATGTTGGCGAAATGCTTGCGCTGCTGGCTGAGCAGCCTGTACTGGTCAGTGACGGAGGAGGGCAGGAAGTGAATACGATTCTAAGACCTATGGTTGGACGCAAAGGTGTGCTGGCGCTGTTGACCTCGCGGAGAGTACTCCGGCAGATGCGCGAGTGGGAGGTGTCGGTCGGCAGCATCAATGGCGAACTGAACCTGGTGTTCAAGCAGCAAGGAGAGGTCAAAGCTGTGCTCTGCCTGACACTGGCCAAGAGCGGGGAGCAGATTCAGGAACTGTATATGGTCATAGCCGCCGGCAAGCTGAGTCATGTGACGGCTTAAGCCGCAGGCTCGTACCGGGGAGCTTCAGGAACCCGTGCACATATATTTTGGCTGCAAAAAAAAGCGCCGTCTCCCGTTGCCCGGGCAGGCGGCGCTTCTGTATAAGTCTAGTTCTTAAAGCTGTGAATCGGAGCCGGAATACGTCCGCCCCGGTTAACGAACCCGGAGCAGTCGAATTTGTTCACGGCCATCACCGGCGCATAGCCGAGCAGACCGCCGAATTCAACCATTTCACCGACTTCCTTGCCGATGACCGGAATCACACGGACTGCGGTGGTCTTGTTGTTAACCATGCCGATGGCGGCTTCATCGGCGATGATGCCTGCGATCGTTTCTTTGCTGGTGCTGCCGGGAATAGCGATCATATCAAGGCCAACCGAGCAGACGCAGGTCATGGCTTCCAGCTTCTCCAGTGTCAGCGCTCCGCGCTGCACGGCCTGGATCATGCCATGGTCTTCACTGACCGGGATAAAAGCGCCGCTGAGTCCTCCGACGTAGGATGAAGCCATCACGCCGCCTTTTTTGACATTGTCGTTAAGAATGGCGAGCGCGGCAGTCGTGCCGGGTGCGCCCGCTTCTTCCAGCCCCATTACCTGGAAGATCTCGGCGATGGAATCACCGATCAGCGGAGTCGGTGCCAGAGACAGATCGATTATGCCAAAAGGCACGCCCAGCCGTTTGGAGGCTTCCTGGGCAACCAGCTGGCCCACACGGGTAACCTTGAAGGCGGTCCGCTTGATCGTCTCGCACAGGGTCTCGAAATCGTGGCCTTTGACTTCTTCCAGTGCCCGCTTGATCACGCCCGGACCGCTGACGCCGACGTTGATTACACACTCGCGCTCCCCGACCCCGTGAAACGCACCGGCCATGAACGGGTTGTCCTCTACCGCATTGCAGAAGACTACCAGCTTGGCGCAGCCGATGGAATCGCGGTCTTTGGTGCGCTCTGCGGTCTGAAGGATAATATCGCCCATCAGCTTCACAGCGTCCATGTTGATTCCGCTGCGCGAGGAGCCGACATTGACGGAGGAACACACTCGTTCTGTAACTGCCAGCGCTTCAGGAATGCTGTCGATCAGTATCCGGTCGCCCTTGGTGCAGCCCTTCTGGACCAGTGCCGAGAAGCCGCCGATGAAGTTCACCCCGACCTCTTTGGCCGCTTTGTCCAGAATTTCGGCAACCGGCACATAGGTATCGGTGTGGACCGCTCCGGCGGCAATGGAGATTGGCGTAACCGAAATCCGCTTGTTGACGATCGGCACACCGAATTGCCGTTCCAGATCTTCGCCGGTTTTGACCAGCTTCTCGGCGGAGCGGGTGATTTTGTCATATACATTCTGATTGAACACACGCATATCTGTGTGGGCGCAGTCCATCAGGCTGATTCCCATCGTAATGGTACGGACATCCAGATTCATTTCCCGGATCATTTTATTCGTTTCCTGTACTTCCACAATTGAAATCATAGGTTTAACTCCTTCATTTATTTTTGCCATATCTTAATTTTTAATGGTTTAAATCCGATGCATAATATTGAAGATATCCTCATGCTGAAGCTTGATTTCCACGCCGATCTCTTCGCCCACTTGCTGCAGATCCTCTACAATCTCTTCAAAGGATTTGCTTGGTGCGGAAATATCCACTATCATCATCATGTTGAAGTAATCCTGTACAATGGTCTGTGAAATGTCCAGAATGTTCAGGTTGTGGCCGGCGAGATAGGTGCAGACCTTGGCGATAATACCTACTTTGTCTTTTCCCAGTACTGTGATAATCCCCTTCAATGAAAAAGCCTCCTATTAATATATATTTATCTGTTGCTTTGTTCATCCGCCGCTTTAACGGAATGAACCGTTTCAATCATTATGGCAAAGGAACGGGAACTCTACAACCGAAGTTTTTTTGTCCAAATGTTCAAATATAAGAATTTATATGCTTCACGCAATAAATTATCCTTATATTTCTCGCTGAAACGGTACCGTCCTGTAAAAGGACGGCTAAGCCGTTTCCACTTGATAGATTTGATCTTAAGCCCCAATTTACATAGAATACAGTTGACAGCAACATAAAGCTATGATTAAAACTCTTACTTATAGAACGGCTTGAAGGAGAAATAATGACAACGAGAAAATACAAAGAGCTGGTCGAGCAGCGTACCAGACAAACACTCCACAAATGGACTTTACAGGAATTCGTCAGTGAAAAAGAAATCTACCGCTTCCTGCATAATTTGAAGGGGACCGCCGGAACCGTGGGACTGATCAAGGTAGAGAAGCTGGCAGACAGCACCCTGCTCTATTTCTCGGAGGATATCCACCGCAGCTGGACGGAAGCGGAATGGGGGGATTACATATACCCGCTCTTGGAGCTTTTTGACGATGAGCAGGATGTTCACCAGATGCTCCAGGGTTCTCACACGGAAGCGGGGCAATTTCATGGCACTCCCATCCAGCATGAGATTCTGCTCATTGATGATGATGTAGAACTGGTGGCATTTTTACGCGAATCCCTGGAGAAGCAGTCCTATTATGTGAGCATCGCCTTGTCCGCCGAACGCGGACTGAAGATTTTTTACGAGAGCAAGCCGGATTTGATCCTGCTGGATATTCTGCTCCCGGACCAGAGCGGGATTGATGTGCTGAGGCAGATCATCGGCAAGGCCAAAAAAGAACGGATTCCCATCATAATCGTCAGCGGAGAGCACTCCAAGGATATTCAAATGTATGCCTATTCGCTGGGGGTGATGGATTATTTGCCGAAGCCGCTGGACATTGATCTGTTTCTGGTGCTGATCAACAACCGTTTTGAGCTGAAGCGGGAGTGGCAGGAATCCATCATTGTCGACGAGCTGACCGGCGCGTTCAACCGCAAATATTTTAATCAGACCATGAAGCAGCTGGTCTCCGATTTCCGGCGGACCGGCCGGACTTTTTCACTTGCGCTGATGGACCTGGATCATTTCAAGCAGGTGAATGACAAATACGGCCATCTGGTCGGCGATGAAGTGCTGCAGACCTTTTCAGAGGTGGTGCGCCATTCCATTCGTGTAGAAGATACCTTTTGCCGCTTCGGCGGAGAGGAGTTTGCCTTGTTCATGCCGAACACGGACTCGGCTTCAGCCCTCCTGGTGGTGCAGCGGATTCAGCAGCAGCTTGGGACAAGGAGCTTTTCTGCCAAAAAAGAGCAGTTTCATGTCACCTTTTCCGCCGGTATTACGGAGGTCCGGGAGGAACTCCATGAACCGGACCGGCTGATCGGGGAAGCGGATCAGGCGCTTTATGCCAGTAAGGATGAAGGAAGGAACCGGACCACCCTGTATACGGAACAGCTCGACAGAGGCAAAGCCGAATCGCAGCTGAACGTGATTATTGTGGACGATGACGCCCTGATCCGCCGGATTGTGACGCATCATTTCACAGCTTGGGAGCCTGCGGGCATCGGCCATGTGAAGGTCAGCAGCTATGCCAGCGGCCCGCTGTTTCTGGAATCGGACTGGTATACACAGGACGGTAAATATATTATTTTGCTTGATGGTATCATGCCGGAGCTGGACGGGCTGGAGGTGCTGGAGCGGATTCGCAGCAGCTACCCGGAAGTGAATATTCTGGTGATTATGCTGACCGGACGGAATAACCAGCGCGACATTATCCATGCCCTGCAAATGGGGGCCGATGATTATGTGGTGAAGCCGTTTCATCTGCCGGAGCTGCTGAGCAGGATCGAGCGCCTGGCTCACAGATTTCTGTTCTAGCACAGAAGCGTACACAGCATAAGAAGAGCAGAAAGGTGAGAAATTGAGATGCAAAAAGTACTTATAGTGGATGATGAAGAGGTTCTGCGGATGCTGATTGAGGACACGCTGGAGGACCTGGAGAATGTGGAGATTCATACGGCCGAAAACGGTGCCGAAGCTCTGGTCAAGCTGTCGGAGCAGCTGTATGATCTGGTGATCCTGGATTATATGATGCCCGAGATGACCGGAATCGAAGTATTGGAGGCGCTGGATAAAGAACAAAAAAACGCCATGCCCATCATGATGCTGACCGCCAAAGCGCAGGAAAACGACCGCAGCAAAGCCCGGGAGGCCGGAGCGCGCTTTTTCATGCCGAAGCCCTTCAGCCCCATGGAACTCCTGCAGATTGTGGAGGGCATTCTCAGTGAAAACGAGTATTAAAACAAAATATTTCCGTGTCATTACCTTGTTATTTCTGCTCCTGGTCGTGACTGTGTCCGTTCTCTTTTTCTACATTAATTCGCAGCAAAGCAGGCTGAAGACGGAGCGTGAAGTCCTGCAGACCAAAGCGAATACCATAGACGGGCTGGCCGGAGCGCTGAATGAGGTGTTTTTCCGGGCCAGAGGTTATGTTGCCCTGAAGAGCGGCAGCGAGCTGAATCTGCTGAATACCGCGCTGGAGAATCTGGACGTCATACTGGGTCAATATGCCGGGCTGAATTTGTCGCCGGAAGAGGCGGAATACCGGGACGCTCTGTCCGCTTTTTATACGGACTACAAGAGTCAGACTCTGCCAAAGGCGATTCAATTGGTTGAGAGCGATGATTATGAGGGAATCCGCACTCTTTCGCAGAGCGGCACCACGCAGTCTTTGAATGATTTTCTCGCCTATACCAAGGCCTTCAAGGACAACTCGGATCAACAGTTGAGTGACATGGCAGACCACTCCATCCGGAAGGCTGACTTCTATACCTATTCCGCTTTTGGCATCAGTGCCTTTCTGCTTCTTTTTTTCACGCTGATGATCTGGCGTATGCTGAAAGTTCTGATTGATCCGATTGTCCGGCTGGAGGAGGCTACCCATTCGCTTGCGGCGGGTGAGGCCGTTCTGCTCGGCAGACTGCATAAGCAGGATGAGATTGGACGCTTGTATGAGGCTTTTCTGAATATGGCCCACAGCATCCAGGACAAGGAAGAAGAGCTGACCATGCAGAATGAAGAGCTGCAGGCCCAGCAGGATGAGCTTCAGGATCAGCAGTTCAAGCTGGAGCGCTCTCTGAGTGAAATTGAAAGCATAATGAAGGCGCTCAATCAGACCTCGGCCGTCGGCATTCTGTCGGATAAGGGGCTGTTCACTTACGCTAATGACAATCTCAGCAGCTATACAGGCTACAGTCATTCCGAAATTATAGGTTATCCTTTCCGTTTATTCGAACTGCTTAATATTACCGATCTTCAGCTCGAACAGATCATCCGCAAACTGTCGACCGGAGGGATCTGGAGCGGGGAAGTGGAGGCTCTGGTCAAGGAGGGGCCAGCGGCCATTTGGCTCCATATGACGGTTATGCCTTATTTGAACGACGAGGGCAAGGTCTACCAGTATATCCTGATCGCGAACAACATCACTTCCCTCAAAAGTGTGCAGCAGCAGCTGGCGGTTACCCTCCAGAATACGGAGCAGACCACTGTGATGCTGGAGCGCTATAACCAGTTGAATCATGAGCTTACCTATACGCTGGACAAGCAGGAATTTGCCGAGAAATTCAGCGGGTTCATGAACCGGATTTATGCGTTTGATTCCAGCCTCTTTTTCCTCGTCCATGACAAGATCGCCGTTGTCAAAGGTGTGCCGCAGGAGAAGGTGGAGCGGTACCTCGATCATAATCATTTCGATATGCTGCATCGCCTGAAAGAAGAGAAATCCTATATCGTCAAAAGAACAGGCTCGCCGCGCGAACAAGGCATTTCCCCTGATGAAGTCTTTTGCTACGATTACTACACTTCCGTTGTGGGCGGAAATGGCGAGATTCTGGCAGTGTTCTGCGGCAGCCGGATCGGCCATACCTTCACCGAAGAGGAGATCAGCGAAATTCAGGGCCTCATGAGCCGGGTGGCGCTGGCTATTGAGCGGATTATGATGTACGAAGAAATCGAGCATGGGCGCAAGCTGAACCGGGATATCGTCAACAATGTCAATGAGGGAATCCAGTTCGTCAATACAGAAGGCGTCATGCAGCATATCAACAAAGCGCTCAGCCAATTGTTCCATTACGGCGAATGGACGGAAGGTTCGCTTGTTCCTGTGGAGGAATGGCTGGATGCGTTCACCGGCAAGTCCAATGAATCGGCAGAACTGCGCCAGTTCTACGAGAATGCGATGGCTGAATCGGCCATGGATTCCAGTACAATGAAATATTCGCTCGGCAAAGAAGAGATTCAGCATGTGGATGTCTATGCCATTCCGGTGCTGCGGCGTGAAGACCGGATCGGCACGCTGTTCGTACACCGCGATATTACCCGTGAATATGAGCTTGACCTGATGAAATCCGAGCTCGTCAGCACGGTCAGCCATGAACTGCGGACACCGCTGTCCAGTGTGCTTGGCTTCACGGAGCTGCTGCTGTCCAAAACCATGAAGCCGGAGAAGCAGCTGAAGTATCTGGAGACGATTCACAAGGAAGCCAAACGCCTGACCGAGCTGATCAATGATTTTCTGGATCTGCAGAGAATGGAGTCAGGTACACAGCAGTATAATGTCGAACCGGCCCATCTCAGTGAAATTGTGCTCGGCGTGATTGACCAGTATAAGCTCAGCAGCACCCATCATATCCTTCTTGAAGACGAGGCGGTGCATGATGAAGTGGCTGTGGACAAGGATAAAATGGTCCAGGTGCTCACCAATCTGCTCAGCAATGCGATCAAATTCTCACCGGGAAGCCATGAAGTCAAGGTGATGCTCCACAATGAGCCAAACCGGATTCTGGTACGGATTCAGGATCAGGGGCTGGGAATCCCCAAGAATCAGATTGGCCAGCTGTTCCAGAAATTCAGAAGAGTGGACAACAGCGCCTCCAAGCGGATTGGCGGAACCGGGCTCGGTCTCGCCATCTGCAAGGAAATTATTGAAAAACACAAGGGGACCATTGGCATTGATTCGGTGGAGGGTGAAGGTACTACCGTATGGTTCAGTCTCCCCGTACAGCTTGTGGAAGACAGCAGGCCTGTGGAGGAAATGTCCAAGTGGGGCGCAGACAAGGAGCAGAAGCCAAGTGTGATGATTGTGGAGGATGATTACAGCCTGTCGCTGCTGCTCTCGGAAGAGCTGAAGGGCAAGGGCTTCCGGGTCACCCATCATTACCATCCGCAAAAAGCATTCGAGCAGGCGCTGAAGACGCCTTTTGTGGCAATCGTCGTAGATCTGATGCTGGGAGTGGAGCTGGACGGATGGGATCTGATCCGAATGCTCAAAAATGATCCCCGGACGGAAAAGGTGCCGATTGTAATCTCCTCGGCGCTGGACAAGACGGATAAAAGCCTGCTGGAGAACGTAAAGACTTATCTGACCAAACCTTATCCTCCGGGTGAGCTGTCGAATACACTGCAGGAAATTGTGGAGATCAAGCTGAAGTCGGGGGAAGTGCTTTTTCCGGACAATGACTATTAATAAGGGCTTGCCTTACAGTGGACTCTAAGGTATATAGTGAAATCGAAGCAGACAACCAATCAGGAATGAAAGGGAGGAATTGCGATGAAGTACAGTTATTTGGGGAAATCCGGTTTAAAAGTCAGCCAATTATGTCTCGGAACCATGAATTTTGGTCCGGAAACCGAGGAAAAGGAAGCTTTTAGAATTATGGATGCCGCTTTAGATGCGGGAATCAACTTTTTTGATACAGCCAACGTGTACGGCGGCCAGGACCGGCGCGGCTGGACCGAAGAAATTATCGGCCGCTGGTTTCAGCAGGGAGGCGGCCGGCGTGAGAAGGTCGTGCTGGCTACCAAGGTATATAATGATATGCTCGACGAGCATGACGGCCCCAATTCAGGCGCCGGGTTGTCCGCCTACAAGATCAGACGGCATTTCGAAGGCTCGCTGAAACGCCTGCAGACGGATCATATCGAGCTGTACCAAATGCATCATATCGACCGTAACGTGTCCTGGGACGAGTTATGGGGCGCTTTTGAAATTCTGGTCTCCCAAGGCAAAGCCGATTACATCGGGTCCAGCAACTTTGCGGGCTGGCATATTGCCACAGCCCAGGCTAAGGCCAAGGAACGCCATTTCCTCGGGCTTGTCTCCGAGCAGCATCTGTACAACCTGCTGGAGCGGACACCGGAGCTTGAGGTCCTTCCGGCCTCACAGGAGCTGGGCCTGGGTGTAATTCCATGGAGTCCGCTGGCCGGCGGCCTGCTGGGACGGAATGCACTGTCCAAGACCGGCGTGCGCAGCGCCCGTTCGTCCAAGCTGGAGCAGCACCGCAGCCAGCTGGAGCAGTTCTCCGCGCTCTGCAAGGAGCTTGGGGAGCATGAGGACCAGGTGGCGCTGGCCTGGGTGCTGGCGAATCCGGCCGTGACCGCGCCGATTATCGGGCCGCGGACGATCGAACAGTTCGAGGACTCGCTGCGGGTGACCGAGATCGTGCTCGATGCGGATACCCTGAAGAAGCTGGACGAAATCTTCCCGGGACCGGGCCGTCCGGCACCGGAAGCTTACGCCTGGTAATCATTCAGGCGGAAGTAATGCAAGAAGACGCCTAATAAGCGTTCCGGTGGAAGCAATGCAAGAAGATGCCTAATAAGCGTTCCGGCTTGACAATGCATACAAGGCAATGCCTGCCGCAGAGACATGCGGCAGGCGGACAGCGCGAGTGTATCCTGCGGGAGACACCCGCGTTTTTTTATTATATAGGAAATTATACAATGTAAAAAAATGTGGATATCTCGGAAGCTTCAAAGGATACAGGTAGTGCAGGCGTGATAGGTTCCGTCTGCAGAGTGAAACGGACTGAGAATACCTTATTTTGCGAAAAAGCCTGCTTTTTTGGATGATCCGGACTCAGGAGCCGTTATTTCCGCCGTTTGAGCCCAGAATGAGGGGGGATCGGTCAAATAACGGATTCTCTGTCCTTTGATCCGTAGAATGGCTTGATCTGCCTCAATAACGGCTCTTCTGTCCGCATCACTCAGGGATAGGGAACTTATTTTTCCTAAAAATCAACAATTGTGAGATTTAAGTGGAAAAAGGA
>RCUU01000234.1_pt1 | contig 32394 bp, 30 predicted proteins | sample 2166211 | NCBI WGS metagenome assembly RCUU01 (sample SAMN09932620, study PRJNA488358) | compost metagenome | feature: garden; material: soil; isolation source: compost soil in phenylacetic acid-enriched culture | place: Germany: Experimental Botanical Garden Goettingen | collected 2016-01-27
AAGCCATCTTTCGATCACGAAGGGGAGGCCAGGAGTATATCCGGCGTCGAATCTTATAATTAAAATAATGACAGCTGGTTGCTTTCCGGCAAGCCGCGGAAGCAGCCCATGGAATTCAGAAGCTCGACGATCGTTTTGCTCGCTTTGGATTTCTGCTGGAAGTCCTCGATCGAGAGAAACTCGCCTTGCTCCTTCGCGGCGGCGATATTTTTAGCCGCATTCTCCCCGATGCCGGCAAGCGCCGAGAAAGGAGGAATCAACGAATCGCCGTCCACGATGAATTTGGTAGCGTCCGAGCGATACAGATCGATCGGTTTGAAATGGAAGCCGCGAGCCGTCATTTCGAGCGCCATCTCCAGGATTGGCAACATGTTTTTCTCTTTCGGCAATGCCTGGAAGCCCTTCTGCTCGATCTCTTCGATTTTGCGATAAATCGCTTCATACCCTTGACAATACAGCTCGATATCGAAGTCCTCGCCGCGGACCGAGAAATACGTCGCATAATATTCGATCGGGTGATACAGTTTGAAATAAGCGGTCCGCACCGCGGAAATAACGTATGCGGCGGCATGGGCCTTCGGGAACATGTATTGAATCTTCAGGCAAGAGTCGATGTACCATTGCGGCACTTTGCATTTCTTCATTTCCTCGATCCATTCCGGTGTCAGCCCTTTCCCCTTACGAACGCTCTCCGTAATTTTAAAGGCCAATCCTGCATCCATCCCCGCTTTATAGATCAGGAACAACATAATATCGTCCCGACAACCAATTACGGTTTTGATGTTGCAGGTTCCGTTCTTGATCAGCTCCTGCGCGTTCCCAAGCCATACCCCAGTTCCGTGTGATAGACCGGAAATTTGCAGCAAGTCCGCAAAAGAAGAAGGCTGCGATTCAACCAGCATCTGACGAACGAATTTCGTTCCCATTTCCGGAATGCCATAGGTCGCGACCGGTGTGCGGATCTGTTCCGGCGCAACTCCGAGCGATTCCGTCGAGTTGAACATGCTCATGACTTTCGGATCGTTCATCGGGATCGTTTGCGGATCAATTCCGGTTAAATCCTGCAACATCCGCATCATCGTCGGATCGTCGTGCCCTAGAATATCGAGCTTCAATAGGTTGGCGTCAAAGGCGTGGTAATCGAAATGGGTTGTTTTCCACTCCGCCCCCGTATCATCGGCCGGATATTGCACCGGAGTGATGTCCTCGACTTCGATGTAATCCGGAACGACAACAATCCCGCCGGGATGCTGACCGGTACTGCGCTTAACGCCGGTACACCCCGTCGCCAAGCGGTTCAATTCCGCTCCGCGCCAACTCTTGTTATGTTCCTCTTCGTATTTCTTAGCGAATCCGAACGCCGTTTTCTCTGCAACCGTACCAATGGTACCCGCGCGGAAAACATTCTTCTCCCCGAATAGCACTTTGGTGTAATTGTGGGCCACCGGCTGATATTCGCCGGAGAAGTTAAGGTCAATATCCGGTACTTTATCGCCTTTAAAGCCCAGGAACGTCTCAAACGGGATGTCCTGGCCTTCGCCCTTCAGCTTGCCGCCGCATTTCGGGCAACTCTTGTCGGGAAGGTCAAAGCCGCTGGGCACGCTGCCGTCCAGGAACCATTCGCTGTATTTGCATTCGTGGTTTAAGCAAATATAGTGGGCCGGCAACGGATTCACCTCGGAAATGCCAAGGAATAGTGCGACCACTGACGAACCAACCGACCCCCGGGAGCCGACGAGATAACCGTCTTGGTTCGACTTTTTCACCAGCCGCTCGGAGATCAGATAGTTGGCCGAGAACCCATATTTGATGATCGGCTCCAATTCCTTCTCCAACCGTTTAATGATCACTTCCGGCAAATCCTCGCCGTAAACCGATTTGGCTGTATCGTAGCAGGTTCGGCGAATTTCGTCGTCCGCCCCTTCGATAATCGGGGTAAACAGCTTGTCCGGGAACAACTCCAGCTCTTCAAACCTGTCGGCTAGCGCCGCCGTGTTTGTCACGACCACCTCGAAGGCTTTCTCTTTCCCGAGAAAAGCGAACTCCTCCAACATCTCTTCCGTCGTCCGGAAATGCGCGTCCGGCTTGCGAATATCTTTTAAAGGACTGAAGCCGGTGATCCCATGTATCGTAATGTCGCGGTACAGCTTGTCTTTCGGATCCAGGTAATGCACGTTTCCAGTAGCGACAACCGGTCTATCCAGCTTCATGCCAATCTCGACAACTTTGCGGATGGCCGTTTCCAGTTCTGCTGTGCTGCCGACCAACCCTTTTTCCACCAAATGCATGTACATTGTAAGCGGCTGGATTTCAAGCACGTCATAAAATTCAGCGACCGCTTCCGCTTCCTCAACCGACTTGTTCAACACGGCCTCGAAAAACTCGCCCTTCTCACAGCCGGACAGGATCAATAGTCCCTCGCGCATCTCCACCAGCTTAGATTTCGGGATGCACGGTACCCGCTTGAAATATTCGGTATGCGACATCGAAATGAGCTTAAACAGGCTTTTCTTACCGACCTGATTCAACGCATATATCCCGCAGTGGAACGGACGGGAATTAGACAAGTCCTTCCCCACCTTGTCGTTCAGACGATCTAGGGATTTATACCCTTCGATTTTGGCAGCGTCTTCCAACAGACCGTTCAAAATCTCGCCAAGCGCCAATGTATCATCGATCGCCCGGTGATGGTTCTCCAGCGAAACTTTATATTTGGCGGCCAACGTATTCAGCCGGTGATTCTTCATAGAAGGGAATAGCATCCGGGCTAACTCCAGCGTATCCAGCACTGGATTTTCCATGATCGGAAGCCCCAGTTCCTTCAGCTTGGCATTAACGAAATCATAGTCAAACCGGGCGTTATGAGCGACCAGAATCGAGTCCCCCGCAAACTCGACGAACCGTTTCAACACCGGCTCCACATCGGGTGCGTCCTTCACCATATCGTCGTTAATATTCGTCAGTTGTTGGATATGGTAGGGTATCCGTTCATGCGGATTGACAAAGGTCGCATAGCGATCGATCTCCTTGCCTTCCTGCATCTTCACGGCCGCAATTTCGATGATTTTGTTCTGCGTTACCGATAAGCCGGTGGTCTCGATGTCAAATACGATGTAGGTCGCCGTCTTCAGATCATCCCCTCGCGGGTTCAGCACGACTGCAACATTGTCGTTTACCACATTGGCTTCGACGCCATAGATCATTTTGATGCCGTTTTTCTTCGCTGCCTTCGCCGCATCCGGATAGCTTTGCACGCCGCCGTGATCCGTTACGGCAATCGCCTTATGCCCCCACTTGGCAGCCATCTTCACATAATCGCCAATTGGCGTTACGGCGTCCATCGTGCTCATGGACGTATGCAGATGGAACTCGACGCGTTTCTCTGGAGCATTGTCCTTGCGTCCCGGCGGCGCAGATACTTCGCATAGATCCGACGGGATCATCACTAACTCGGGTACCGGCATAAAGCGATCCATTTCTACTTTGCCCCTCGCTTTGATCCACTTGCCGTTAGCGAGCTGGCCCATGACCTTCAAATCTTCTTTATTCTTGGCGAACAATTTCAGCTGAAGGGAATCGGAGAAATCGGTTAAGAAAAACACGAATAACGTGTTGCCGTTCCGCAACTCCTTGCGGTCCAGGCCAAAGATCGTTCCTTGAATCGTAATTTTCTTCTCTTCGTCTTGAACTTGCTGAATCGGAACGGGCTGCTCCTTGATGTCGTTTCCGATCTGCAGCTTGATGACTTCTCCTTCAACTTCTTCCGGAGGAGCTTCGACCGCGACGCTCTCCATCATCTGTTGAATGACCTCGCGTTCTTCCTCTACAATCCGTTGTTGGAACTCTTCAAACGCTTCGACGTCAGGTTCGCCGGTTTGCAGCTTGACCCTTAACGGCAGGGCAAAATACGTTTCGTAATAAGCGGTGATCGCTTTATCGATTTGTTTCTTGCGGGCCAATTCCAGCGCCATGGCGTCCCCCAGCGTCACCGTCACCATGTCTCCGTCCACGTCAAACCCGGCTCGGGCCATCCAACCGTTTACCGATGGAATTTGGCGTTTCACCCATTCGAGAAATAGCGACCAATATTCGCCGACGATGTCATTGGCAGACAGATTGGCTCCGTAGTGAAATTCGAAAGTAATGATCGCAATATGCTCCATCCGTTCTCTCACACGCAGGCAAAATGTACGATAGGCCTGGGCCGGAACCAATGTGTCCTTCTCAATGGTGATTCTCCATTCCCGATTGCTGCGGCTGACCTCCACCTTTTCGATATGCCCGTCAAGAAAATACGGGTCGATCAGTGAAGCGGGTACGTCTGCCTGCTTCATCAACAGCTCCAGCCGGTTTCTCTTGTCTTGCGTCTCGGTCATGTCCTCTCCCCTCACCTTGCTAGCTGACTTATTCCCATGAATCGAAAAAAAGGGCCTCCAGCAATTGGCCAGCGGCGTAAAAAGCCTGCAGGCGCTGACTGCCGAAAGCCCTCTTGTGGTTGTACCGTTCGCCTCGCATCCCTAGTTCCCCGGAACTCTAGCGGGACAATAACGCGAAAGTTCTTCTTAATAGGCTCTGGCAAAAACGACGGTATGTTTCGCTTCTTCCCCGCAAACGAGACAAGTGCCTTTAACCGTTTGTGGATGGAACGGGATATTGCGGCTAGTCGCTCCCGTCTCTTCTTTTACCTGACGTTCGCAAGCCTCCGAACCGCACCAACCGGCTAAAGTAAAGCCGCGTTTCTCTTCAATGCTCGCCTTCATTTCATCCAGCGTGTCGACGCTGTAGAAATGCTCTTCACGGAACGCTTTGGCCCGTTCGTACATTTCCTGATGAACCTGTTCCAACATAGCCTGAACCTCTTCGACCAAACGGTCCTGCTGGATGACCTTCTTCTCGCCACTGATACGAGAGACGAGTACGCAAACGCCGTTCTCCATATCCCGAGGCCCGATCTCCAGACGAACCGGAACGCCGCGCATCTCGTATTCGTTAAACTTCCAGCCTGGGCGGAAATCGGAACGATCGTCGATGCCGACGCGAATACCGGCTTTCTTCAGCTCGGCGAACAGTTCGTCTGCACGACCTACGACCGCTTCCCATGTTTTTGGCGGGCCGATCGGAATGATCATGACTTGCTTCGGTGCAACCTTCGGCGGCAGTGCCAATCCGCGGTCATCCCCGTGCACCATGATCAGTGAACCGATCAACCGGGTGCTGACGCCCCAAGAGGTCGTGTGAACATATTCGCGAACGTTTTCGCGGTTCAAATATTGAATATCAAACGCCGTAGCAAAGTTGGTTCCGAGATAGTGGGAAGTCCCTGCTTGGACGGCACGTCCATCCTTCATCATCGCTTCGATGGAGTAGGTATCGACGGCTCCGGCAAATTTCTCGGATGGTGTTTTTTGGCCAACGATGACCGGAATCGCCAAGTAGTTTTCCACGAAATCGCGGTAAGTTTCCAGCATCCGCATCGTTTCTTCGCGCGCTTCCTGCTCATTTTCATGCGCGGTATGGCCTTCCTGCCATAGGAATTCGCTCGTGCGAAGGAATGGCAGCGTACGTTTCTCCCAACGGACCACGTTTGCCCACTGGTTGATCAGCACCGGCAGATCACGATAGGACTGGATCCATTTTTCGTACATATGCCCAATCATCGTCTCCGACGTCGGACGGATCGCCAGGCGCTCCTCCAGCTTCTCGCCGGCAGCTTCCGTTACCCAAGGCAGTTCCGGGTTGAAACCCTCGACATGTTCTTTCTCCTTCTGGAAGAAGCTTTCCGGAATAAACAGCGGGAAATAGGCGTTACGGTGGCCCGTTTCCTTAAAGCGGCGGTCCAACTCGGCCTGAATATGCTCCCAGATCTCGTAGCCGTCCGGCTTAAATACGATACAGCCGCGGACCGGCGAGTAATCCATGAGATCCGCTTTTTTGATGACGTCGATGTACCAGCGGGAAAAATCCACTCCCTGCGGGGTAATCTCCGTGACGAATTGTTTCTCCTCGTTTGCCATAAGAACCTTTGTCCTCCCGTTAAAACCACAAGTTTAATGTTCCAACGCGTCGATCAAAGCCACTCCTACCAGGATCAGCCATGAATCAAACGCAAAATATCATTATACGTGACCGCGATCATCAGCAGGAACAGCATCGCAAAACCGATGAAATGCACCATGCCTTCGCGGTTTGGATCAATCGGTTTGCCGCGCAGGGCCTCAACCCCCAAGAATATAAGTCGGCTTCCGTCCAGCGCCGGAATCGGCAACAGGTTGAAAATCCCCAGATAAAGGCTCAAAATCGCTGCCCAATACGTCAATTGCACGATCCCTTGCTTCGCGATTTGGCCGGTAACCTCAAACGTCCGAACCGGGCCTCCCAAATCGTCCATGTTGAAGCGATTGATCAACTGCTGGAAGCCGAGGAAAATCGCCTTGGTCGTGTTGACCATATCCTCTCCAGCGACTTGGAACGTCTCGCCAAAGGAAGCGCTGCGCGTCGGGAACACGGTGACAATCGTACTCCCGATTTTGCCGTCTTCGTTCTCTGCCCCTTTCGGAGTGATCGTCAGATTCAACGTTTCTTCGCCACGTTTGATCGCCCATGTCATCGGTTTGTTTTTCGAAGCTTGAATCATTTCGATCATTTTATTCGCATCGGTTCCCACCGGAGTTCCGTTGATCGTTTCGACGATATCGCCGGTTTGGAGCCCTACTTCCTCGGCCGGCATCCCTTTCATCACCTCGCCGATTTGCAGGTGGCTGGGTTGATCGAGCGGGATTCCCGCCATTTGAATATGCAGGGCAAACAATACGAACGCCAGGATAAAGTTCATCAGCGGACCCGCAAAAATCGATAAGGCACGCTGTCCCACGGTTTTGCTTCCATACTGCCGGTCTCGTGGCGCGATTTGCGTCTCTTTGCCTTTCGTCACCATCATAGCCTGCGGATGCACTTCGTAGGTTAACGTTTCGCCATCCACGTCCAAGCGTACCGCAAGATCGTCTTCGAGGTCGATATGCTGTACCTCGCCCCGGATCACGTTCTTCCGGCTATCCAATCGGTCCAGATAAATCTTCCGGACCTGATCGTTCTCTAGTCGCAAAGCGATGGTTTGTCCGTCCGAAATCTGGATCAACTCCGGATCCTCGCCCGCCATGCGTGCATATCCGCCGAAAGGTAGCAAACGCAAAGTGAACTGGGTCTCGTCCCGTTTGAAAGACAGCAGTTTGGGGCCAAACCCGATGGCAAATTCCCGTACCAAAATCCCGGCACGCTTCGCAAAGAAGTAATGTCCCCATTCATGCACCGTAACGATGACGAAAAACATGAGCACCGTTAAAAATATGATTTTCAGCAATTCCAAGCGTAAGCATCCCCCTTCTGGCCACGGATCGTCCAACGTTACTTTAGATTAATATATTCTCCGATCAGGCACAAGAGAATACCGCCACCCTCAGCATTTGATCACGAAGTGAAACTACGCGCTGATTAGCTGACGCTATTGATCACGGAGCGATGCAACGAAGCAAGCTTGGCTCTTCCGATTTACAGCGTCCCGGCCAAGGCTCGTGCCCAGCGATCGGCCTCGCGAATCGCCTCCAGATCCGGGCGGGCCTGCACTTCATGTTTGGCTAAGGCCGTTTCAATAATGGTCTCGATCTGCAAGAAAGGAATTTCTCCCTTCAAAAATCGGGCGACCGCCGCTTCATTCGCGGCATTATAAACGCTGGTTGCCGTACCTCCTATTTTACCACACTCGAAGGCTAGTCTTAAACAAGGGAACCGGTCAAAGTCCATCTCGCGAAAATGCAACTTCCCGATCTCGGCCAGCGACAACCGTTTCGCTGCGGAAGTCCAGCGATGCGGATAGGTCAACGCATATTGGATCGGTACGCGCATATCGGGCGTTCCGAGCTGGGCGATCACGCTGCCGTCACGATACTCAACGAAGGAGTGGATGATGCTTTCCGGGTGCAACAGAACCCCGATTTGCTCAAAAGGAAGACCGAACAGCCAATGGGCTTCGATCACTTCCAATCCTTTGTTGACCATCGTGGCAGAATCGATAGTGATTTTGGCACCCATTGCCCAGTTGGGATGTTTTAAGGCGTCCTCTACTGTGACGTCCCGCAGTTGCTCTCGCGTCAGATCGCGGAACGAACCGCCGGAAGCAGTCAACGTTATTTGCCTTACTTCTTCAGGGTGTTCGCCGTTCAAACACTGAAAAATGGCGGAATGCTCGCTATCGACAGGTAGCAATGCGACGCCTTTGCGCCGGGCCAGTTCCGTTACCAAGTGTCCGGCCGTTACCAGCGTTTCCTTGTTCGCCAACGCAATATGCTTGCCTTCCTCGATGGCCGCCAACGTTGCAGGCAACCCCGCGCTGCCGACAATGGCCGTCACCACCGTATCGGCATCGGTTCCCGCCGCAACTTCAATCAGCCCCTGATCGCCATAGTGTAGCTCGACACCCTCTGGGAGCTGCGGACGGATCCGATCAGCCAATTCCTTGGTGGCCACAGATGCTTTGCGGGGCCGAAACTCATGGACCTGCCGAGCAAACAACTCGATGTTGGTGCCGGCTGCCAAACCTTCCAGCCGGAATTCCTCGGGATAAGCCCGGATCACATCCAGCGTTTGCGTACCTATGGAACCCGTCGATCCGATCAACGCTATTTTCTTCATGTTGCACCTCGTGTTCACAGAGATTCAAAGAGATCTAAATATATCCATAAACCTGCTAACGGACTGTATCGCCGTTATTGATCTATTTCCCGACTATTTCCCGCTGTAACGGACTCCAGAGTCGTTATTCAGAGTAATAGTCAGCCAACTAGATGCCTTTGGCCCTAATAAGATCTCTCAGGTCCGTTAGCTTCCAAAACCCTTCTTTGCCACACCAATAAGGTCTCTGGAGTCCGTTAGACCTGCAAAAGAGAATCTGAGCCGCGGAAGGCCCGGCTGAGTACAAGATTCGACGCCGAATCCGCCTCATCGAATCCACCTCGTGATGGGAAGCCGATTTTAAATCTACCTTTTCAATAAAGATTTAAAATCGGGTTTTCAGCACCGAGAAGGTTGAATGAAGCTAGGGACTGAGCAGCGCAGCGTAGCTGGAAGCTACGTGAGCCGCGGAAGGCCCGGCTGAGTACAAGATTCGACGCCGAATCCGCCTCATCGAATCCACCTCGTGATGGGAAGCCGATTTTAAATCTACCTTGTTAAGGGAGGAGGGTTAGGATATGTATGAACGGGAACACCGCAATCCAACTGTCGCACCGGTCCAGAATCCCGCCATGGCCGGGCAGCAGCTTACCCGAATCCTTAATCCCATAGACGCGTTTGTAAGCCGACTGAATCAGATCGCCAAATTGACCGACCACTGCAGCGGATATCCCGAGTAGCACGGCTCGTCCGACCGTTAGCAATCCACCGGAAGCAAACGCGAAGATCACAGCAACAATGACGGCCAGCAAGACGCCGCCCAGCGCCCCCTCCACGGTTTTGTTCGGGCTGATTGCGGGCCACAGCTTATGCTTACCGAAGCGCCGACCGGTAAAATAAGCTCCCGCATCACTGCTCCATATCGCCGCCAGCATCAGAAACGTCCAGAACAAGCCGTGACCGTCAGCGGTATTACGCGTTTCCGCAATCGCCGCAAATCCGATGCCGACGTAAACCATGCCTAAATACAGCAGAGCAACCTGACCGATCGGCATCTCATTTTTGCTAATGACCGTAACGGCCAAAAAGAGTAGCATAAATAACCACAACACCGCGGAGTCGCTGAGCGGTCTAGCGATGTCGAACAGCCGCCACGGAAACGCAAGATAGATTACGCCTAAGTAACCTAGGATAGCGGGACCTTGGAACGCCGGGATGCGGGTCATTCGCACAAATTCGTAATATCCGATTAGAGCCATAAGCAAAATAAGTACATGATAGAGGGTTCCGCCCAACCAGCACATTCCGAGGAAAAAGCCGCCGGCGATGATGCCCGTAATCAACCGCTGTTTCACCAGTCTACACCTTCCATCGCTAGGTTAATCCGCCGTATCGCCGCGTGCGGCGCTGATACTCTGCTACCGCTTCAACCAAATGATCCTTGCCAAAATCCGGCCACAAGATATCCGTAAACCATAACTCGCTATAGGCCGTTTGCCAGAGCATGAAATTACTTAATCGCAGTTCTCCGCTCGTGCGAATCAGCAAGTCGGGTTCAGGCAAGCCAGCTGAAAGCAACCTGGATTCAATCGTGTCCGTCGTTATATCCTCCACCGACAGCTCACCAGATTGAACAGCCCGGGCTATATCCTTTACACTTTCCGTTATCTCGCGGCGGCTGCCATAATTCAAAGCAAAATTTAAGATCAAGCCGGTATTCTGTTTCGTCCGCTCAATCGCTTCCTCCATGGCGGCAATCGTGTGCTTGGGCAGTTCATCCGTATGTCCCATCATGCGAACCTGGACATTTTTTTCGATTAACTCTTCCAGTTCGATCGCCAGAAACTCCTGCGGGAGCGACATCAGATAATCCACTTCATCCTTCGGCCGTTTCCAGTTTTCCGTCGAGAAAGCATACAGGGTCAAAATGGAAATGCCAAGTTCGTCCGCCGCAATCGTGGCCCGCTTGACGGCTTTCATCCCCGATCGATGACCGACAATTCGCGGCAAACCCAGCCTGCGTGCCCATCTTCCGTTACCGTCCATAATAATCGCGACGTGTTTCGGGATATTGTCCGGGGACAGGCTGACGGATGCCCCAGGATTCTTCTTTTTCCGCCAGGGTTGAAATAACTTGATCATTCCTTTTCCTCCAGCCGATGATGAAAAAGAGACAAAACCCCACCGTAATAGGAGGGGCCGCTTTTTGTCTCTTAAACTTCCATGATCTCTTTTTCTTTCGCAGCGAGGACCTTATCCACTTCCGCGATAAACTTATCCGTCGTTTTCTGAATATCTTCTTGATGTCGGCGCGATTCATCCTCGGAAATATCGGTTTTCTCCAGCTTCTTGATGTCATCGTTCGCGTCGCGGCGGATGTTGCGGATGGCAACCTTCGCCTCTTCACCGAATTTCTTCGTCATCTTCACGAGTTCTACCCGACGTTCTTCGGTCAAGGCTGGGATCGACAAGCGAATCATCGTACCATCGTTCGCCGGGGTTAAACCGAGATCGGATTTCTGAATCGCCCGCTCGATCTCCGATAGCGACGATTTGTCCCAAGGTTGGATCATCAACGTCCGAGAATCCGGCGTGTTAATATTAGCCAATTGGTTGATCGGTGTCGGCGAACCATAGTAATCAACCTGAACCCGATCAAGCAGCGAAGGCGTAGCTCTTCCGGCACGCAGCGTCGCCAGGTCTCTCTTCAAGGCCTGGATCGCTTTGTCCATACGGTCTTCGGCATGTTTCTTAATCGTTTGCGGCATTAATCTACACTCCCTTTGACGATCGTCCCGATTTTCTCACCGAGAACGACGCGCTTAATGTTCCCTTGTTCCGTAATGGCAAAAACAATCAACGGGATATCATTGTCCATACACAGCGAGGAAGCTGTCGAGTCCATGACACCCAGGTTTTTATTCAGTACTTCCAAATAAGTGAGGGATTCATACTTCACCGCGTTTGGATCAACAAACGGATCGGCGGAATAGACGCCATCGACTTTATTCTTCGCCATCAAGATAACTTCCGCTTCGATTTCAGCGGCGCGAAGAGCTGCCGTTGTATCGGTGGAAAAGAACGGATTGCCCGTGCCGGCCGCAAAAATCACGACCCGACCTTTCTCCAAATGGCGAATCGCCCGGCGACGGATGTACGGTTCGGCGATTTGCTGCATCGCGATCGAAGTTTGCACTCGGGTCGGCACCTCGATTTGCTCGAGCGCATCCTGCAAAGCCAGGGAATTCATCACCGTGGCAAGCATCCCCATATAGTCCGCGGTAGCACGATCAATGCCTTTGGCACTGCCGGCAATCCCGCGCCAAATGTTGCCGCCGCCGCAAACGATGGCCACCTGCACGCCCAGCTCTACCACTTCCTTCACCTGCTCGGCGATGGATGCGATCGTCTCGGCGTCGATGCCGTAACCGTTTTGACCGGATAACGACTCTCCGCTGACCTTTAAGACAACTCGTTTAAACACTGGCTGTTCCAAATGTATACCTCCACATTGAACTCATTCGCGGGTTAAAAAAGAAGGAACACGGCGTGTTCCAACTTTCCTTCACATGTATGTGAGATGGTTTGCTTATTTGTTCACTTGGGACATCACTTCTTCTACGAAGTTGTCCACCTTTTTCTCCAAGCCTTCGCCGAGTTCATAACGAGCAAAACGACGGATGGTGATATTTTCACCGATCGTGCTGATTTTTTCATTCAACAGCTGAGCGATCGTTTTGTCCGGGTCTTTAACGAAAGGTTGTTCCAACAAACAGAACTCTTCGTAGTACTTGCCGATACGGCCTTCGACCATTTTTTCGACGATCTTTTCCGGCTTGCCTTCATTCAAGGCTTGAGCTTTCAAGATTTCCTTTTCTTTCTCGATTTCCTCTTGAGGAACCTCTTCCCGACGTACGTAACGTGGGCTCATAGCCGCGATATGCATCGCAACGTCACGAGCAAACTCCTTGAATTGTTCGTTCTTGGCTACGAAGTCCGTTTCACTGTTGATCTCAACGAGAACGCCGATGCGGCCCCCTGCGTGGATATAAGATTCAACTACGCCTTCCGTTGCGATACGGCCCGCTTTATTAGCAGCGGCAGCAAGTCCTTTTTCACGCAAAAATTCAATTGCTTTCGTCATATCGCCGTTTGATTCTTCCAGCGCCTTTTTACAATCCAGCATCCCCGCGCCGGTTTTTTCACGTAGTTCTTTAACCGATTTTGCATCAACAGCCATGTTTAATTCCCTCCATATCGATATATAGGGGTTTCCCCCTTCAAACTAAAGATATAAAACCATCCGCATATGTAATAACATCTTATGGGCCAGCCGATTTTATACCGTCTTCTTCACTTTAAAAAAAGGGTAGTGAGAGGTTTGACACCTACCAACCACCCTTTTCATTTAATTTATCGATTTAGCCTAAGCTATTGCAATTAAGCCGTCGTTTGCTCGCCTTGATGAGCTTCGATCACAGCATCAGCCATCTTACCAGTCAACAGTTTAACCGCGCGAATCGCGTCGTCGTTACCTGGGATGACATAGTCGATTTCGTCCGGATCGCAGTTCGTGTCGACGATACCTACAATTGGGATACCCAATTTGCGGGCTTCGGCAACCGCGATGCGTTCTTTGCGAGGATCGATAACGAACAGAGCGCTAGGCAAGCCCTTCATGTTCTTAATCCCGCCAAGGAACTTCTCAAGACGATCTTTCTCTTTGCGAAGAATGATAACCTCTTTCTTCGGCAATACGGTGAACGTGCCGTCTTCTTCCCAAGCTTCCAGCTTCTTCAAACGGTCGATCCGTTTTTGAATCGTTTGGAAGTTGGTCAGCGTACCGCCCAACCAACGTTGGTTGATGTAGAATTGACCCGCGCGTTCTGCTTCTTCTTTCACGGAGTCTTGAGCTTGTTTCTTCGTGCCTACGAACAGAATCGTACCATTCTCTTCTGCTACGCTCTTAACGAAGTTATAAGCTTCTTCCACTTTCTTGACCGTCTTTTGCAGGTCAATGATATAAATACCGTTTCTTTCAGTGAAGATATAACGATCCATTTTCGGGTTCCAGCGACGAGTCTGGTGACCGAAGTGAACGCCTGCTTCAAGCAGTTGTTTCATGGAGATTACTGCCATCTTCACGCACCTCCTAAGTTTGGTTTTTTTGATGCTTCCTCCGCAGGTTTCATTTCCCGCCAAGACTCCCTCGTTAGAGCGAGCACCCTTGGCGAAATCATCCCGCGTGCGTTATAACACCGTCAATTACTATACCATAAGTAAAAAGGGGATGCAACCGAAGTTTGGCGTAAATTGACGGCAAAAGAAAAAGGCACGCTAGGTGCCTCTCTATATGTTATTCCTTAGCTCCCGGAAGCCTTCGGGGAGATCTTTGAAATGATGGAATCGAAGTCCTCGCCTACTTGAAAACGATACGTACCCGCACGAACCTTATAGTTGATCTTCTTGGATACGGCCGTCTTCAAAAACGCGCTCTTGTCCGCGATGACCCCAGCCTGCTCCAATCCTTGCGCTACGCCTTCCAACGTCGTGCCTCCGACGATCTTGTATTCCACCGTCGCCGGCTGAGGCGATTCCGGGTCCACGGGTTGTTTCGTTTCTCCAGTCTTAGCGCCGGACAAGGCTTGTCCATCGCTGGCTCCAGGATCGTTTGGAGTATTGGGAGCCGTTGGCGAATTAGGCTTCGTTGGATCGACCGGCGTAACCGGAGAATTCCCGGTCCCGTTCTCAGACATATCCGATGCTTGACCGGATCGCTCCTGCCATTCCTCTTCCGTTAAGAGCTCTTGATCCACTTCCACGACCTTTAAACCCGCTAGCACCGCAGCGCGTTCAATCTGCTCTCTCGTATAGAGTTCTTTGTTGTTGCCTTGCCCAATCAACATCAATTGGAGAAGCAAAGCTCCTGCGATGAGTCCGCACCCCAATCCTAGCATAAACTGGCGGTTCTTCATCATCGGGACTCCTCCTTCTTGGCCAACTGCAAAATCAGCTGAACCTCACCGCGTTGAAGACCCATCGTTTTGGCGATCATATCGATCGATTTCCCCTTGCCATATAGCTCGAACAGCTCGGGATACCGATCCCTAACCTGTTCTTGCGGCGGCTCCGCTTCCTCCGGCAATGGCGACTCAACTACGGGCAGGCTTTCGGACGTCGCGGCAGCCGCAGCTTCAAGCTGTGGCAGCATGCCGGGTAACGCGTGAGTTGTCCCCCCTGGCACCAAGTCAGTAACGACGGCCGACTTCTCCATGGCACTTTCCAGGAGAGCTAGTCGCGTTTCGGCTTGTTTTGCGGAAGCTTCTGTATCGCCCAGACGACGTCGAAGCTCAGCGATTTGCTCCTGCCCGGCTAACTGCTTCGAGACGAAATCCTGCTTCATCTGTGCGACCATATCGATCAATTCTTGGTTTTCATTTTCGATTTCCGCCATGTACTGCTCCAAAGTGGCTTCCAGCTCTCTGGCCATATCCGCTTTAGGTGCCGCAGATTGACGCCCCGGAAGCAGCAGGGCATAGACAAGTGCCGCCGCTCCAAGCAATACGATGTAAAACCAAGGCTCTCCAAATGACAATGTAATCCTCACCTTTTGCGTTGATGTGATCTCTTCTATAAAGACAGGTCGATATGCCGGCCCTTATAAGGGTGTTCCGCTTTATGCTCCTGTCCTTGCTCATCCGACTTGTCCCCGGAGCCTCCGTGTTCCTGTTCCCGCGCGAAAGAACCATTTCCTTCCCGCCTTACGGTCGTATTATGGGCGCTCTCATCCACGCCGGCACTTCGCCGGCGCTCTATCTCGCTGTCCTTTAAGGCTTGAGCCGATAACAGACTTTGGTCGAGAAGAGGTCGATGCTGCTGATCATGCTGAACACGTCCCGCCTCACTGGTCCGAGGGACCGCGATTTGCATTTCCACGGATTTCATATTCATGGGATCACCTCATTTAAAAACGAAGGGAATGGATAATTCGAATATCGTTCCTATGAGTGCCACTACTAGATGTAAGCCGACATGGAAATATCCCCTTCGCTAAAATAAAAGGACATTCGCGAGATGGGCTCCTTAATATACTTGGTATATCTCCCGATGACGATTTTTGAACCGCCGTAAATCATTTTAAGGACGTCAACCCGAGCTTTGCCGGTATCCTCGAGCGCCTTTTCAATCGAGAGCATTCGCTCCTTCATCAGGTTCAATTCCTGCATATTGGATTTCTTGGTCATATTAAGCTTTGACCGCATCTCTACCTTATCCGGGGTCAATTTCCCCATAGAAGCGAGCTGATCCAGCAAAGTAAGCGCCTTCTCCGTCTTGTCCAAATTAGCAAGCTGATCCTTAACTTGCTGTCGCAACTCCTGCAGTTCACCCCGCAGTTCTGGCAAGGCTCCAACTTCGATTGAGGTCGCTGTCGACATTGGATTGCCAATAACCCTTGCGACCACCTTTTCGCCCGCTTGGATATTGCCCCCAATGATCAAGCCTTTGGCTCCGCTGCAAACCACATCCCGCCCTGCACGAATATTGGAATGCATAATGCTTTGTGAAACGATCACATCTTCGCCTGCTTGAACGATTCCGTCCTGGATAAACGAACTTTTTATGTTATGCCCCGCTTTGATCAGACCTTTGTTGTAACCGATAATGCCTCCGGTAATTTCGATGGAACCGTCCGCGAATAACTCTGCCCCCTCAACCCCGCCAACGACGCGAATGTCCCCGGCAGCGCTGATTCGAAAACCCGTCAGCACGTTCCCGCGGACAACGACCGTTCCTACAAAATCAATATTACCGATACTGTAATCCACGTCCCCATTAATTTCATACACCGGGAACACATTCAGCTTACCTTTGTCCGTTCGCGTCACTAATCCGTCGATGGCTGCATACATCGCAGTCTGCTCGGGGTTCAACACGACGTTCTTACCAATTTTGAACCGGGCTTCTTTGCCTTCACGGCAAGGGATCGGTTCACCCGTCACGGCCGTGCCGGGGCGGCCCGGAACAGGAGGCACAAGCTCCGCGATCAGTTGTCCTTTACGGATATTATTGAGCCGCGTGACATCCTTCAAATCCACTTTACCGTCTTCGGATTCTACCGGTCGATGCTGATTGTCATCATCCAGAGAAATCGCGTGACGGATAAAGCCGTTCTCCCCGTGAATCGGTTCTTGACCCATGGCGATCGGGGTTTTGCTAAAAAAGTACTCTTTTGGATTCGCCGCGAAGCGTTTAACGATATCTTCTTGAATTCCAAACTTCAAGCCCTCGCTTTTCAGGAATTGAAGCAGCGCATCCGCCGTACAGGCAAAATCATCTTCCTTCTTTAAAAACTGCAAATAGGCCACCGTCTTATCATCGTTCAGCGTCACGCTCAGGATCTGCTTTAAATCATCCAGAAGCTCCACGAAGCCGTTCCTCCCTCCATCATACACTCGCTTAAAAATAACCCGTCAGTCTTCACGCATCAACAGATCGCGTTGCTTCTCCAAGCTGCCGCGCAGGCGCAATATCGCCTTGGAATGCAGCTGCGAAATCCGCGAGGGTGATAAAGACATGACCTCGGCGATTTCGCTCAGGGATAAATCCTCGTAATACAACAGGGAGACGACCGTACGTTCTTTCTCGGTCAATTTCTCGATCCCTTTCGCGAGGGAATCACGCAGATAAAACTCCCTGACTTTATAATCCGGGTTTTTTGCTTTTTCGTCAACGAGTAAAGTAAGACGAGTCTCCGATTCTTCTTCACGTATCGGATCCTCTAGGGAACAAAGCGTCATGACGGCAACATCTTGGAGCATGCTTTGAAATTCCTTCTCGCTGATATTTAAATAGGAACTCATCTCGGTATCAGTGACAGAGCGGAGATATTGCTGTTCCAAATGCTGGTATCCCTCTTCGATTTTCTTGGCTTTCTCTCTCACGGATCGGGGAACCCAGTCCCCTTGCCGCAGGCCATCCAAAATTGCGCCCCGAACCCGCCAAGAGGCATAGGTTTCGAATTGAAGTCCTCGTTTGTAATCAAACTTTTCGACCGCATCGATCAATCCCATGACACCGTTACTGGCGAGATCGTCCTTGGATACGTTTTTGGGCAAGCCGACAGCGAGACGTCCTGAAACGTAGTCGACAATTGACAGATATTTCTCGATAAGTTGTTTCTTGGCCTCTAAATCGCCGTGCTCTTTCCAACTTTCCCAAAGGTCGGCATGATTCAGAGTGGATGTCTTCCGCTCGTTCAATTGCCTTCACCCTCCTTATTGTTCTGTCAGGTGACGAACGATCTTAACCAGCTCTTCAGGATCTTTGTCGTCAGGAGTCTTTACTAATTTTGGCGGATTCAGTGGCGCAAATGGCATCTCCTCATCCGAAGCGGCCGGAGCAGGCTTTAACAGATCGCCCAGCTGCTCACTTTCATCCGGTGTCAACAAGTCGAGATTCCCGCCTATGCCCTCTTCGGCTACCAAACCTGCCTCGCGAACCGGAGCATAATCTCCCGGCATTTCCTTCAGGAAACCCAGCATCCAGCTTGCCGCAAACGCAAGCAGAAACCAGACGGCAAACGAAATGAGACCCCGGATAAAGCTGGTCATGAACAAATTATTCCCCGCCGAAACGGCAAACGTGATCAGAAATCCGATAAAGCCCGACAACAAGTAATATCTCAATTTTCCTGGCATGGCTACAATTCCTTTATCCCCATTTGTACACTTCGCACATATAAGATTCCCGTCATGCTGTCCAATTCGATGGTTCGGCCATAATTGCCGCCCGTATCTTCCGATAGCAACGGGATGCTTAGCTCGGACAGCTGTTGCTTGCAAGATTCTACATTTCGCGGACCGATTCTCATCGAGTCGCCGCTGCTGGCAAAGGTAAACATTTGTGAACCGCCGGCCATTTTAGCGACGAGCCGGCCAGGCGCCGCACCGAGCTCCAGCAACTTCCGGTAAAGCGCCGGAATTGCGGTGTCCGCATATTTAGCGATATTCAACGCCCCTTCCCGGGCGATATCTGAGGAAGGCAGCATCACATGTGCAAGACCGGCAACCTTGAGCTGCGGGTCAAACAAAGTCAGCCCTACACAAGAGCCTAGGCCGGTTGTTCGTATCAGTCCCTGCTGAGTAATGACATTCAACTCGGCCATGCCTACCTTAACGATATATTGCTCATTGATCATGATCAATCGGTACCCCAAGTGCAGCAAAGATTTTAGCGAATGAATCCGGATCAGGAATGAGGAAGAACTGGCCCTCCACCTCATGATGACCTTCGATGAATGTGGTATCAATCAGCAGGGCGGAATCTCCCATTTCACCAAACTGCAGGAGTCCGTAACTTAAGATTGCGCCCGCCATATCTAGGGCCAGGGCAGGAACGGTAGGCGACATCGACAAGGAAGTGAAATCGGCCAGCGAAGACAAATACGACCCGGCCAAAATATTCCCGATTTCCGACAGCGCCGACCACTCCATCTCCGAGAAGGTTTCTTCGTTCTCCACGGTGATGCCGGCCAAACGATGCAGCAGCTTCTTCGCCGCTTCTGGGCTTAGGATGAAGAACAGATTGCCTGGCGCGTCACCTTCCACGCGAAAGAACACCGCCAGCACCAGGTTCTCCGCACCGCCGACGCGATCCGCAATCGCTTCAAACGGTAGCATTTGGACCTTGGGAACGGCCATATCGATCGGCTTGTCCAATAGCTTGGACAGCGCGGTAGCGGCGTTTCCCGCTCCGATATTGCCTACTTCCTTTAAAATGTCCATTTTGAAGTCTTCAAACCCTTTGAACAAATCCACGGTTTAGCCCTCTAAGCTTTCCAATTGAATGATTTCCTTCCGGCTTAAGACTTCCGATAGATTCAACATGACGAGCAGGCGTTCCTCGGAAATACGGGCAACCCCATGAAGATATTTGGCTTTGATGCCCCCGACTACATCCGGTGGGGAGTCGATCAGATCGGAATCCAGATCGATAACGTCATTTGCGGAATCCACGATGAATCCCACTTCCATCTCGTTTGCCGCTACGATAATAATCCGGGTTTGATCGCTGTATTCAGCCTCCGGAAGTCCGAACCGGCCGCGCAAGTCGATCACTGGAATAACCACGCCGCGCAAATTGATAACCCCTTTGACGAACGCATACGTTTTGGGAACGCGAGTAATCGGCATCATGCGCTCAATCGTTTGGACCTTGTCCACGTCGATACCGTATTCCTCATGACCCAATTTAAATACGATGACTTTCAATTCCTCTCCCATGTGGAAACCCTCCTTAGAGTGTAAAACTGGCCTTATTTAATGAAAGCATTCGGATCGATGATGAGTGCAACTTGGCCGTCGCCCAAAATCGTTGCTCCGGCAACCCCTTGCACCGATGGCAGGTACTTACCGAGATTCTTAATAACGATTTCGCTTTGACCGATGAAATCTTCTACCGTTAAGGCAGCCAACCGATCGCCTTTGCGAATGACGACGATTTCCGTTTCCTCTTCGTCGTTCTCGGAGAAGCCTGGAATGTCAAACAACTTGGCGAGCGACATCAAAGGAATATGCGTATCGCGATAAGCCACCATCGTATAGCCGTGGACTTCCCGAACTTGGTCGCGTCGGATTAAGCCGGTTTCGACGATCGAAGACAACGGAATCGCATATTTTTCTGTCCCAACCTTGATCAGCATCGCCGAAATGATCGATAAGGTCAGCGGGAGTTGAACCGAGAACTTCGTACCTGAGCCTAACTTCGATTCGACAGAAACGACACCGCTTAAGGATTCGATTTTGGATTTGACGACGTCAAGTCCAACGCCACGACCGGAAATATCGGAGATGACCTCCGCCGTACTAAAGCCCGGAGCGAACAACAACATAAACACCTGCTCGTCCGTCATCGAGGCGGCTTCGCTTTCTTTCACAACGCCATTTTTGAGCGCCTTTTGCAGAACCTTGCTACGATCGATGCCGTGTCCGTCATCTTCGATTTCGATAAACACGTGATTGCCGCTGTGGAAAGCGCGAAGCTGAACCGTTCCGGTTTCCGACTTACCTGCTGCAATTCGTTCTTCCGTAGATTCCACCCCGTGGTCCACCGCATTCCGAAGTAAATGCACCAAGGGATCGCCGATCTCGTCGATGACCGTGCGATCCATCTCCGTTTCCGCACCAACGATCTGAAGGTCGATCTTCTTGTCGAGCGATTTTGCCAAATCGCGAACCATCCGCGGGAAGCGGTTGAACACGGTATCGACCGGCACCATCCGCAGTTTCAATACGATGTTCTGCAAATCGCTGCCGACACGACTCATATGCTCGACCGTTTCCGTCAAATCGCCGCGTTTCACTTCGTCGGCTAGCTGCTCTAATCGTGCACGGTCAATCAACAACTCGCTCAGCAGGTTCATCAGTACGTCCAGGCGATCGATATCGACCCGGATCGTCCGGGAAGGAGCTGAGGATCCCCCTGCAGGGCGGGCATTATTCTTCGCCTCAGCAGACGCAGTCGGTTTGGCTGGTGCCTCTTTACTTGGAGAAGGGGTAGGCGCAGGGGCTACGGCCTCCGCAGTCGCGGCCGTCTCCTTCACACCGGAAGTGAGCTGCGCCAAGGTCTCATGGTCCAGCGGGGCAACCTGGGCGGAATCGATTTCCGACAGATTTAGGATCATGCTTTGGATCTCGGCAGCCTCTTTTTGCGTTATGTAATAAAGTGAGAAGCTGCGTTCGAATTTTTCTTGCTCGATATCTTGAACGGATGGCGAAGATTTCACGATTTCCCCGTATCTTTCCAGGAGGTCGAAGACGAGGTAAGCGCGTGCTGCCTTCAATTGGCAATCTTCCCGAATCGCCACATCGATGTACATCACTTTATGTCCTTCCGTAATGGACTGCTCCAATACGGAGAATTGATATTGATCCAGCTGGATGGCCGATGGGCCGGAAGCAGCTGTCCCCGTCGCTGCTGGCTTGCTCGCAGCGGAGCTTCCGCCTCCTGCGAAGTCCCCGCGCACGATCGATTGCAGCGAAGCGACGATCTCGCTTACGTCTGCTTTCCCTTCGCCGCCTTGGGTAATGTCCTGCACCATCATTTGCAAGGCATCCAGACTCTTGAACAGGGTATCGAAAATAAACTCCTGCATTTTCAGCTTTTCGTTCCGGACCAGGTCAAGCACGTTTTCCATCTGGTGCGTGAGCGATGACAAATCCTCGAAGCCCATTGTCGCCGCCATGCCTTTCAGCGTATGGGCCGACCGGAAAATCACCTGAACGATGCTGATATCGTCAGGGTTGCTCTCCAGCTCCAGCATTTTTTCGTTTAATGATTGCAAATGATCGTTCGACTCATCGATAAACATGGATAGATACTGATTCATGTCCATGGTGAGGCACCTCCTCCAAGAGATTCCGTTATTTCACAACTTGTACAAGCTTGGGGCCGATTTCGTATAGCGGTAATACATGACTGACGCATTTCTGTTCGATTGCCGAGCGCGGCATTCCGAATACGACGCAGGTCTCTTCGCTCTCGGCAATGGTGGAAGTCACGCCAGCGTCATACAGCCGCTTCATGGCTTTCGCCCCGTCGCTGCCCATCCCGGTTAGCAGTACGATATGACGTTTTAGCGTTTGCAGCGGGAGCAGCGATTCATACAAGACGTCCACCGAAGGTCGATGTCCGTTGCAGGGTTCGGTTCTCGTCAGATGGACGCGGTAACCGCCCGCAGAACCAGGCACAACGTTCAGATGGAAACCTCCCGGAGCAATGTATGCCGTACCACTCTGCAATTCCTGGCCTTCCTCAGCCTCAACGACGTTCAATTCACATAAGCTGTTGAGTCGTTGAGCGAGCGACTTGGTGAAGTTCGGCGGCATATGCTGCACGATGACGATGGGGGACGGAAAGTCGCCCGGAATTTTCTCCAAGACCGCTTTCAGCGCCTTGGGGCCGCCGGTAGATGTACCGATCGCAACCAGATCGGTGAACCCTGCCGGAGAGCGGCGGAGCTCTGGCCGCCCTCTGGCGGCAGCGCCGCCCGCCGTTTCACGGGCGGCGGCCACTTCCGCCGCCGCAGAAGCCGGCGGCGGCGTGGCCTGCCGGGCCGGCGGGGCGGCTTTCGCCCCGCCGACCGGCGATGGCGCGGGCCGCGTCGCTGGCCGCGCGCGCTCCGCCGGCGCCTTCGCAGGGCGCCGGCTTGGGGCCTCCCGGCCGACGCTTGGCGCGGCCGGGTTCGCTGCGGGCAGCCTCGGCTCTGGACGAGGCTGCCCCGCGAGCGGCTGGCGCGCCGCGGCGGAGCCGCCGCTGGCAAGCGCTCGCCCAGCGGGCGGCGCCGGAGTAGCGGCCGCCGCGCTGCCAGGGCCGGAAGCCTCCGCGCCTTGTGCCGGCGGCCTCGGCTCGCCAAGGCCCACTTGCGGCAGCTTGCCTGCCGAAGGCGGCACCGGCGCGCTCGTCTGCGCCGCTGTCCAGGCGTCGCGTCGCGCTTTCGCCTGCATCGCAGCGTGGATCTGCTCGCGCAGCTCGCGTCCCACCTGCTCGATGTCATGCGAACTTGTGGTTGCCGATGGCTTGCGAATGAAGTCGAAAGCGCCTAGTTCCAACGCCATGATCGTCTCTCGCATGCCCTGCTCGTTAATGCCGGACAACATGATCACCGGCAGCGGATGCTCCTTCATAATAACCTTAAGCGCATCCAGGCCGTTCATTTCCGGCATTTCCACATCCATGGTCACCAAATCCGGCTGGATCCGCGCGATCTGTTCAATCGCTTCGCGTCCGTTTTTAGCCGTCGCCTGGACCTGAAAGGCCTCTTCTTGTTCGATGAGATCCGAGATGATCTTACGCATAAACGCCGAATCGTCTACCACCATCACTCGATAAGTCATCAACGTTCCACCCCTGTTCCTTCACGAAGAATCATTTTGCTAGTTTTAACCATTTATGCATAAATCCCTTGATTCCCGATAAAGTATCCCTCGACTTGGTTTGCGGAACATTCAGATAATCCAAAGCCAAGCGTTGAATGTCTCGCGCTGCTGAGCAACCGGGGAAAGCGATGGAGAAAGGAACCTGTTTTTTGACCGCCTGCATCACATGGGTATCATCGCTGAGATAGCCAAGCGTGGGGATATCCATGTCGAGGAAACGCCCCGCGACCAGTGAAATCTTATCGGCGACCTGTTTGGCTTCATGCTCCCCCGAGACCCGATTAATGACCAACCGAAACGGTACATCCGCCTCCATTCCGTGTACGACCTTGATTAATGCATAGGCGTCGGTGATGGAGGTCGGCTCCGGTGTCGTAACGACCAGACATTCATCGGCCGCAGTGATGAACTTTAGCGTTTCCTTAGATAATCCTGCTCCGGTATCAAAGAGGATGAAATCCATCTCCTCAGAAATCATCTCGATCTGCGAAGTGAAATAATTGAGATCCCCTTCGGAGAGGGAGAACAAATCGGCAAGTCCCGAGCCCCCCGCAATAAAAGGTAAAGCATGCGAGCCCAGTTCCACGATCTCGGTGATGTCCTTTTCCCCCTTCAGTAGGTGGTACAGGTTATACCTCGGTCTGACGCCCATCAAAACGTCGATATTCGCCATTCCGATATCCGCGTCGAAAAGCAGCACCTTACGTCCTAAAGACTTTAAGGCCAAGGCAAAATTCAACGTGAAGTTGGATTTGCCTACACCGCCCTTGCCGCTGCTCACGGTCAAAATTCGGGCTGATCCTTTGCGGAACTTTGACTCCGCTGGGCCTACATGTGACGATACCAGTTGTCTGAGTGCTTGGGCCTGGTCGCTCATGGCTTCCATTCTCCCAGCAAAATATCAACCAACTGTTTCCCATCTGCCTGAAGCAGATCATCCGGTACATTTTGACCGTTGGTCAGGAATGACAACTTCAGAGGGTACTCATTTAACAGATTATAAATCGAGCCTACCGTTTCCGTTTCATCTAGCTTCGTAAAAATCACCTTATCCAAGTTGTATTTGCTAAAATGCTCGGTGATTCGCTTCATATCCTGTGTTTTGGAGGTCAAGCTGAGAACGAGATACGTCTCGCTGGCATCCGACGGAGCAAGCAAACTATGCAGCTCTGCCACGAACAGCTCATTCAGATAATTCCTCCCTGCGGTGTCCATCAGGATGAGGTCGCAGTGTTCTAACCGTTGCATCGCGCGCTGCACATCCCCTGGAGATTGGACAATCTCAAGTGGAACGTTCAGGATGGAGGCATAGGTTCGCAACTGTTCGATTGCCGAAATTCGATAAGTATCTGCAGTGATGAACCCAACCTTCTTGTGCAATCGAAAGATTTGATCGGCTGCCAGCTTGGCGATGGTTGTCGTTTTTCCTACTCCGGTAGGTCCTGCAATGTAAACGATCCTCGTGTTATCGCCAATCCCCATCCCAATACGGTCATTCAGGAAGCTGCTGACAATGGCTCGCAGTTTGGTTCTCATCTCTTCGCCGCTTAAAGTTTTGCCGGAGCTTAGCCAGTCCTCGTAGATCTCTTCGATCCATTTCTCTGTAAGCTCCGAACTCACTTCCTGGTTCATGAGCTGTTGTTGAAAGGAAAGCAAGCTCGGCGGCATTTCTCGGCCATCGCCTTGCTTCTTAGCCAGCTGACCGATCCACATCTTCATTTGCCGAATCTCTTCGAGCAAGCGCTCTTCCTTGGCGGAATCTTGGAAAGGTAACGCTGAGGCAGATTCATGATCGGCTGCACTTTGAAGCGCAGCCTCCAACCGAGCCGATGCTGAGCTCGGCGCTAAGTCTACCGATGCCTGGCGTATTTCCGGTCTAACCGATTGCGGCTTTACGATAGGAGGAATCGGGGTGATGATTGGCTCCTCCCTTTCTTGCAAACCGATCGCCGTCAATGCGGAGGAAGCTGCCGCAACTTGCGGGGAAGCGGTCGACTGTACCAATTGCGACGTTTTGCGATAAGCCTCCGGTACGGTTTGGCGAGCGACCGGAGCAGGTCCCGGCGGCTTTGCCGGAGTCACCGGCATGGCCGGTTTTCCTCTCTGCGCAGGTGCTGCATTCCCCTCGGTAGCGGCAATCACCTCGATCTTCTTCTTCTGGAACATGCCGAGGAAACCGCCAATCTTCATCTCTTTCGTACTCAAGATGACGGCATCCGCTCCTAGTTCACTGCGGATTTTCAACATGGCGTCAGGCATTGTGTCAACGATATATCGTTTGACTCTCATAAATTCACCACCCCGACACTTTGAATTTCAACATTCGGTTCCAACTCACTGTAGGATAATACCGGAATGTCCTGCATACTCCGCTCGATAACTTGCCGCAAATACATCCGGATTGTCGGCGAGGTGAGCAGGATCGGCTGATGGCCCGTTTGCACTAAACGGTTGATTTGCTCTGTCAGCTTCTGGAATACCGTTTGCGTTGATGCCGGATCCAGCGCCAAATAGCTGCCTTGTTCCGTCTGCTGTACGCTCTCGGCGATCTTCTTCTCCAGGGTAGGTCCTACGGTAATGACCCGCATCGTTTCGCCCGGCTGGGTAAACTGTTGCGTAATTTGTCGGGAGAGTGCCTGTCTGACATATTCGGTCAGTACTTCCGGATCCTTGGTGTATGTTCCGTAATCCGCCAGCGTTTCGAAAATCGTCACCATATCGCGAATCGAAATCTTCTCTTTCAACAATTTAGCCAGTACCTTCTGCACGTCACCGATCGACAGTACCGATGGGATTAACTCGTCGACAAGCACGGCATAGTTCTCCTTGAGATTGTCGACCAGGGCTTTGGTCTCTTGACGGCCGAGCAGCTCATGCGCATGCTTCTTGATCAATTCCGTCAAATGGGTGGCCACCACGGATGGCGGATCAACCACGGTGTAACCGGACAATTCCGCCCGATCCTTGGTCGCTTCGTCGATCCATAGAGCCGGAAGACCAAACGCAGGTTCGCGGGTCTCGATACCTGTTATCGTATCGTCATCCATCCCGGGACTCATGGCCAAATAGTGATTAAGTAGTAATTCACCGCCGCCTACGACATTTCCTTTAATTTTGATGACATATTCGTTCGGTTTTAGTTGAATATTGTCGCGAATTCGGATGACGGGAACGACCAAACCTAATTCAAGCGCACATTGGCGCCGAATCATGATGATTCGGTCGAGCAAATCCCCGCCCTGCCCGGTATCGGCCAGCGGAATAAGTCCGTATCCGAATTCGAACTCGATGGGATCAACCTGCAGCAGATTGATGACGCTCTCGGGACTGCGCACCTCTTCGATTTGTTGCTCCTCCTCTTGTTGCTCCTGCTCGATTTGCCGGCGGTCCATATTTTTCTGCATCTTAAGGGCCGCAAAAACCATTAATCCGGCGAATGGATAAGTTGTCCATATCCCGATCGGCGTAAACGTCCCTAGCAGGGCGATCGTCCCGGCTACGATATAGAGCAGCTTCGGATAGGTAAACAGTTGACCCGTAATATCATCCGCCAAGTTCCCTTCAGAGGAAGCGCGCGTCACGATCAACCCGGCCGCCGTGGAAATCAGCAATGCCGGGATCTGGCTGACCAAGCCATCCCCGATCGTCAAGAGCGAGTAAGTCGAAAGCGCATCGGGAAAGCTCATGCCGTGAATCGTCATCCCGATGATAAAGCCCCCGATCAGGTTGATCAGGAGGATGATGATACTCGCGATCGCATCCCCTTTAACGAATTTACTCGCACCGTCCATGGCGCCGTAAAAATCCGCTTCCCGCTCGATCTTGCTGCGGCGCTCACGTGCTTGTTGCTCGTTAATGAGCCCTGCGTTCAAATCGGCATCGATACTCATTTGTTTCCCTGGCATCGCATCCAGTGTAAACCGCGCCGCAACCTCGGCCACGCGTTCCGAGCCTTTGGTAATGACGATAAACTGAACGACCACGAGAATCAGGAAGACGACAAAACCGACAACGGGTTCCCCGTGGGAAACCCATGAACCGAAGGTGGCCACCACGTGGCCGGCTTTGGCCTGTCCCAGAATCAACTTGGTAGTCGACACGTTTAGCGCCAAACGGAATAAAGTCGTGATGAGCAGCATTGCCGGAAAGATGGAAAACTGCAGTGCTTCCTTGGTGTTCATCGAAACAAGCAAAATGATCAGCGCTAACGAAATATTAATGATCAGCAAAATATCCAGCAGCCAAGTCGGGATCGGAACGATCATCAGCAAGACGATGCCAATTATGCCAACAAGAATAAATAGGTCCTTAAATTTCTTCACGTTAGTTCCCCTCCGATCCCATTATGATTTGGCTCTGCCTTTTATTCGGTATACATAAGCCAACACTTCGGCGACAGCTTGAAACAAATCCGCGGGGATCGTATCCCCGATTTCGGTTCGTTGAAACAACGCCCGTGCCAGCGGCTTGTTTTCCATCGTAATCACGCCATGTTCCTTGGCGATTTCTTTAATGCGGAGGGCAACGTAGTCTTGCCCTTTGGCGATGACTTGCGGGGCATCCATTTCAGACCCGTCATACTTTAGAGCGACCGCAAAGTGGGTAGGGTTGGTAATAATGACGTCGGCTTTCGGCACTTCCTGCATCATCCGTTGCAGAGCCATTCGCCGTTGACGTTCCCGAATTTTCCCCTTGATAATCGGATCGCCTTCCATTTTCTTGTATTCATCTTTGATGTCTTGTTTGGACATCTTCAAGCTCTTCTCATGCTCATATCGCTGATACATGTAATCCAGGGCCGCGAGCACAATCAAGGCCGCCGCAATTTTGATCCCCAAATTCATCGTTAGCTGGGCTGCGAAATGAAAAGTATCATCCACCGGTAAATGTCCCAGCGCAGAAAGACTTCCACGATACCCCCAAATCGTCGAGTAAACGAGATAACCTATAATCAGCAATTTAAAGAGGGTCTTGAGAAACTGTACCAATGACCGCATGGAAAAAATGTTCTTAAATCCTTTGATCGGGTCCAGTTTGCTAAACTTCATTTTGAGCGGTTCTCCGATAAACAGGAAACCGATCTGTGCGTAGTTGGCAACGATCGCCACCACCACGACGACCAAAAAGATTGGAGCCAGCAACAATAGCACTTGAACCGTGTAATCCCCCATCATGGTCATCACGTTGGTTTGCGTCACTTCCATCGACAATCGGTTATAGAACACGTCGACGAACAGGCTGACCAACCGTTCCTTGATATAACCGCCGAATGCTGTCAGACATAAGAAGCCCGCCATCAATAACAAGGCCCCGGTCAATTCCTGGCTTTTGGCCACTTGACCTTTCTTACGGGCGTCCTGACGTTTTTTCGGAGTCGCTTTTTCCGTCTTTTCACCGGCGAACAGCTGCAGATCAAGCGAATACCGATATGACATAGCGATCCTCCATCCTACTTCGGCCTTTGTCCGATCGCACCGAGCAGATCATGCAGCGCACGGAACAACACCTCGAACAAAGATTGAAACGCAACGATAAAGCCAGGTACAAGCACCAACAGAACAAGTAAACCAACAATGATCTTTACCGGAATGCCAATGACAAAAATGTTAAATTGCGGAGCCGTTCGAGCCAAAAAACCTAATGCCACGTCGGTGACGAATAAGGCGACGATAAGCGGAGCCGACATTTGGAATGCCAACAAAAACGCCTGGCTGAAGGTTTGCACGAGAAATTCGGCCAAATCCCCGTTGTAGATTTGCTGAAACAGATCATTAGACAACGGAATCCAGTTATAACTTCGAATGACCGCATCCAGCAAATAATGATGTCCGTTCATGCTAAGGAACATCAACGTAGCTATGATGTACTTCAGGTTCCCTAGAACAGGCGCCGCCGCTCCGGTCATGGGATCGATCACGTTCGCGATCCCGAAACCGATTTGTATGTCGATGAAGGATCCGGCCATTTGAATGACCGAAAAGATCAGATTCGCGACATATCCCATCAGCAGACCGACCAACACCTCACGCAAAATAAACAACACATACCCCAAATCGTTAGGTAACGCTTGATTCGGGCCAATCGTCAACAGAATGACAACCGCAATCATCCCTGAGAAGCCTACCTTAAATGTATTCGGCACCGTTCGAGAAGAAAATATCGGTGAAACTACAAAAAAGGCTGTCATTCGACAAAAAATAAGCATAAAAGTAGAAATTCCGTGCAATAAAGTATCCATCATTGCGGTAACCTAACCGATATAACTAGATAGGTTATTTAGAATCCCATAGGTGAAGTCCACCAGCGTCGTCAAAATCCAAGGACCAAACAACAGCAAAGCGACTAAAACCGCAACGATTTTGGGAACGAAGGCAAGCGTTTGCTCCTGGATTTGGGTCGTTGCCTGAAAAATACTCACCAAGAGCCCCACCACTAGACCGATCAACAGCATCGGCGCGCTGACCTTCAACACGGTATAAACGGCTTGTCCGGCCAAACCGATAATAAATTCCGAACTCATTACCGCTGTTCTCCTTCCCTGAACCCATACCCTTATTCCTAGGTATTAAAGCTGACCAACAGTGATTTGACGATCAAATACCATCCATCCACCAGCACGAACAGTAAGATCTTGAACGGCAGTGAGATCATAACCGGAGGCAGCATCATCATCCCCATCGCCATGAGCACGCTGGATACAACAATATCGATGATTAGAAACGGGATAAAAATCATAAAGCCCATTTGAAACGCCGTTTTCAGTTCGCTGATCGCAAAGGCGGGCACCATAACTGAAATTGGAATGTCCTCGTAGCTTTTGGGCTTTTCCATTTTCGTATAGCCCATAAACAGCTGAAGATCTTTGGTTCTCGTATGCGAGTACATGAACTTCTTCATAGGAACCGCTGCTTTGTCCAAAGCTTCGGATTGGGTAATTTCCCCTTTGATATAAGGCTGAACCGCGACCTCGTTGACGGTAGAGAGCGTTGGGCTCATTACAAATAACGTCAAGAACAAAGCAAGTCCAATCAGCACCTGGTTCGGAGGCATCTGCTGTGTTCCCAAGGAGGTGCGGACAAACCCCAAAACGACGACGATTCGGGTAAAGCTTGTCATTAGCACTAAGATCGCAGGTGCGATGCTCAGTACCGTGATCATTAAGATGATCGACAATGAACTCGTCCCTGACGCCCCGCCCGAGCCTGAATTCCCGATTTGAATCCCGATATTCGGAATCGGATCAACCGGTTCAGCCGATGCGATGGAGACCGCGAGTAGGCTCCATATCGTCAACATCAAGCTGACAATCAACAATTTTCTCTTCATGAATCCCTCGACCGATCTGTAGATTGTTCTTCCGGATCCTGCAATAGTTCCTCCATTTGCCGTTTCCGGTCCGGCATCTTCCGTAATTGCGATTGAAACACCTCATGGAAAGCGACTCCGTCTAGCTCTTCTTCCTCTCGAGGCGGTTCTTTGCGAAAACGGGAGATCAAGCCGGATAAGGTCGACGACAATCCGGCAAATTCCGTTCCTTCTTCTGCGAAGGCATTCACCAGCAAGGCTACCTCGTCCGGCCCGGATATTTTGTCCACCAGGGAAATATCCTCACCGACACCGACAAGATAGATACTCCCCCCGAGTTCAATCACTTGCAGGGATTTGTTCGGTCCGAGGCCAATGGCCCCCAAAGTACGAATCGCACGACTCTGGGATAAATACCGGTTCCTTTTGCCAAGAAAGCGGACCAGTAAGACGATTAAAGCAATGATTAGGCCCAGAACTACGATGACGGTAAACAAGTTCCCCCAAAGGTTGACATCCCCAGAATACGGGAGAGACTCCTGCGGATTATTCATCGCTTAGCTTACACCCCAAGCGTTTTGTTGATCGCTTCGATTACTCGGTCGGATTGGAAAGGCTTCACGATAAAGTCTTTTGCTCCGGCTTGAATCGCATCGATAACCATCGCTTGTTGTCCCATCGCGGAGCACATGATCACTTTCGCGTTCGGGTCCAGCTTCTTAATCTCTTTCAACGCGGCAATGCCGTCCATCTCAGGCATCGTAATGTCCATCGTGATCAGATCCGGGTGAAGCTCTTTAAATTTCTCGATGGCTTGTGCGCCGTCTTGTGCTTCACCTACGACTTCAAACCCGTTTTTTGTCAAAATATCACGGATCATCATTCTCATAAATGCTGCGTCGTCTACGATAAGAATTCGGTTAGCCATTGATATAAAATCCTCCCTAAACTTCTACTATTGTAATTTTTGAATGCGGTCCCACTGGCTTACGATATCCGTGACGCGTACGCCGAAGTTTTCATCAATGACGACAACCTCGCCCTTAGCGATCAGTTTGTTGTTCACAAGAATATCCACGGGCTCACCGGCGAGCTTGTCCAACTCGATTATGGAGCCTTGGGATAACTCCAGGATATCTTTAATTTGCCGTTGGGTCCTCCCTAATTCTACGGTGACTTTAAGGGGTATGTCCATCAGTAAGTTTAAATTATTTTCGTCCACATGACCAAAGGATGGATTTCCCAGATTAGCGAACTGTACAGGCTGTACATTCAAATTACGTCCCGGGGCTGCACCATAATGATGCGGCTCGCCGTAAGGCTGACCTTGAGGCGGATATCCATAAGGCGCCGGTTGCCCATAGCCATATCCATCTTGCATCGGCGGCTGTTGCATCGGCGGCTGCTGCATGGGTTGGGACGGCTGTTGGTAAACCGGTGCCTGCGGTGCTGGCTCAGCATGCGGCGCGGCGGCGGCAGCACTTTCCAT
>RCUU01000235.1_pt1 | contig 32367 bp, 35 predicted proteins | sample 2166211 | NCBI WGS metagenome assembly RCUU01 (sample SAMN09932620, study PRJNA488358) | compost metagenome | feature: garden; material: soil; isolation source: compost soil in phenylacetic acid-enriched culture | place: Germany: Experimental Botanical Garden Goettingen | collected 2016-01-27
CACAAAAGCATTAACCAGGCTAAAAAACTACGCCAAAAAAGCTAAGCAAAATTTATTTGTACTTTATTTATCTTACAAAGATAATCGAGTCCCTTGGTATGCAAAAGTGGTTGCTATTTGTGTAGTTGCTTATGCTTTTAGTCCAATTGATTTAATTCCGGACTTCATTCCTATTTTAGGTTATCTCGATGATGTAATTATCGTCCCGCTCGGTATAACATTAGCCTTGAAATTAATACCTTCTAATATTATTGAGGAAAATAGAGCAAAAGCTGAAGAAATTAAGAGAAACGGAAAACCCAAGAATTGGTTTTTTCCGATAATCATTGTGTTAGTTTGGATACTACTTGCTTTATGGGTAGGCAAGTTAATATATGGATTTATTAATTAAGCTCTACTTTTTTAAAATGTATTTCCAGCAAACTAGGATTAAGGAAACGACCAATACAACCGCCAAAATTGTAGAAAATACAACTAACAGACCAATAAAGCTCAAATTTCTCCCTCCTTCCATTTTTTGCATTTTCTTATTCTACCAATTGTGACTCTGTAAGTAAATTAAATAATTCGCTTTAGTTTTATTCCATTTAGGCTACTTTAAAATCTGTCATAATAAAAAGCTCCTTTACTGGTGATTTACAAACCAATAAAGGAGCAAAAGTTATACATTTACCGTGCAGATATTTATGGGTATAGAATGAGCGAAAAAAAAGATATTTATACGCAGTAATGTTCTGGATGTATTTTTGCCAATACCAAAATCCCTTGCAGTTCCCTTACTCCTTACCCTTTCACGACACCTTATGCTCAATTCTCAGCTTGTCAGCAACCATCGCGATGAATTCGCTATTGGTTGGTTTGGACTTGCTGATGTTGATGGTGTAGCCGAACAGGTGGCTGATGGAGTCGATGTTGCCGCGCGTCCAGGCGACTTCGATCGCATGACGGATGGCACGCTCGACGCGGGATGGTGTAGTTTTGAATTTCTCGGCGATTGCAGGATACAAGGTCTTTGTAATAGCTCCGAGTATTTCTATGTTGTTGTAGACCATCGTGATAGCTTCACGTAAGTATTGATATCCTTTAATATGTGCAGGAACACCGATTTCATGTATGATCGACGTGATGTTTGCATCTAAATTTTTACCTTTGCCAAGCGGTACTACATTGGATTTAGCAAATGCTGACTGTGATGAGGAGGTTGTCGTTGTTTGTACACCAACAAGCTGACGAATCCGATTAGCCAGAACCTCCATATCGAACGGCTTCAGGATATAATACGATGCTCCAAGTTGTACAGCGCGCTGAGTGATGTTCTCTTGTCCAAAAGCGGTAAGCATAATGATCTTAGGCTGCGGAGACAAATTTATATCGCGTAAACGTTCCAGCACGCCAAGTCCATCTAAATGCGGCATAATGATGTCCAATATTAGCACGTCCGGAACTTTAGAAGCGTTGTCGATCATCTCCAGCACTTCTTCACCATTGTATGCTATACCTGAGACGACCATATCATCCTGCTCCGAAATGTATTCTGCGAGCAAATTTGTGAATTCCCGATTATCATCCGCCAACAACACTTCAATTTTATGCACTGACTACCTTCCTCCTTAAGTATTAAATATCAATCTCTTTTCTCTTCTTCCAGAATAAGGATTCGACACTCAAAAGTAAATTCCTTCTGTCGAAATTTATTTTCTTTATTTTTTTTCTTAATTAAGTTATAATTAAATATTTACCTACATAATACGAGACATTTCAGTTGCTTTCGACAATCCATAACAGTAAATTACAGCACACGGTCGATAAACATCATACTAACTATTTAAACCAAATAACACAAGCGAAAACAGCATTTCATCAGTTAAAACAAAAATCCTAAGGCGTTAGCTCGCCTTAAGATTTTGATTCGTTCGGTTGCTATTGCTTTTTAGGATTCCAGCATCCTGAAGCATCCATTCAATAAAGCACCCATACCCTGAACGAGGATCGTTAACGAACACATGAGTTACTGCTCCAATTAGCTTCCCATTCTGGATAATCGGGCTGCCACTCATACCTTGAACGATTCCACCTGTCTTTTCCACTAATCTTGGGTCTGTGATCCGTATGACAAGTCCCTTGGTTTCGGGGGCATTCTGTCTGGACACATGAACGATCTCAACCTTGAACCTCTCCACACGCTGCCCTTCAACAACCGTTAAAATTTCTGCCGGACCTTCTTTAACCTCATCAGCAAAAGCGACCGGGATACCTTCTTTATAAACACTATGCTCCGGATTCTGATCCATCTTGCCAAAAATGCCGAAAGGAGTATTGCGCTCGATATTGCCTAAGGTTTTACCTTCTTTAATAAAATGGGCTCTCTTCTCTCCAGGCTCTCCGCTTTCACTCTTGGAAATGGACGTAACACTGGATTGAAGAATCTGGCCGCTTCCCACTACAATCGGTGTTTGCGTATTCATATCGGTAATAACATGACCCAAAGCTCCATACACTCCCTGATCAGGAGCATAAAAGGTTAAGGTACCTACACCGGCTGCCGAATCGCGAATATACAGCCCTAATCTCCAAGCACCATCACCCTTATCATATGCGGGGGATAATGAAGTTGTAAATGTCTGACCTCCCCGCTTATAGGTGATCTTTAGAGGCTTCTTATCTTGACCGGCACGAGCAGCGATATCTGACACATCCTTAACATCAGTAAGCTGAATTCCGTTCATATGGGTGATAAGATCACCCACCTGTATCCCTGCTGACTCGCCTGGAGAAGCCTTCTGACTATCCGATGTAACCTGATGATGGCCAACAACCAAAATTCCGGCTGATTTTACTTTGACTCCAATGGTTTGACCTCCAGGAATCACTTTTAAATCGGGGATGACATTCACTTTTACAGTCTTCAGGGGGATTTGACCGAATAATTTCATACGCAGCTTAGCTTCTCCACTACTTACAGGAGACAGATTGAGCGGTTTACCGAGCGATACAGTCATCGTTGGTGAAGCCTGCCCATTTACCATAATCACATCAGGCCGATCTACACTAAGCTTAGCCTGAACTGGTAATGATAATTTTAGCTGCTTGCCCTGCCCTTGAAACAAGCGAAGCTCGTCCGGAAAAACAGGCAATTGACCATTAGCAGCCGAAGTGACAAGAACACAAAAGGTAAAAGCGAATAAAAGACCGAGCAATCTCTTCCTGAGGTTTGGGTTCAATGGCTGTCACGCTCCCTTAACTTCTATCGCTTGACGAAAAGGTGGTCGCCAATTGCGTACCTATAACATACCCCGGGCAAGGTCTTTTATTACTGTCAAACATTGTCCCGATCGTTAAATTGCATCCTTCTGTGCCTTGGCAAGACCGAGCATTTCTTGGGCATGATGCAGTGTTTTCTCCGTAATTTCAACGCCTCCGAGCATTCTTGCCAGCTCTTTAACACGTCCACCTTCATCCAGTGGCTCTACTCGGGTCATAGTACGTTCATCTTCAACGATCTTCTCGATAAGATACTGCTGATCCGCCATACAAGCTACCTGAGGCAAATGGGTAATGGAGAACACCTGACAGCTCCGAGACAGCCGATACAGCTTCTCAGCAATGGACTGAGCCGCTCTTCCGCTAACCCCAGTGTCTACCTCGTCAAAAATTAGAACAGGTACCTCATCATGTCTTGCAAAGATGCTCTTCAATGCAAGCATCATCCGCGACAGTTCACCGCCTGATGCGATTTTACTCAATGGACGCAGCGGTTCACCAGGATTAGGTGATATAAGGAATTCAGCATTATCAATTCCGTGTTTACCTGGACGCAGTCTTAGTCCGTCCCATTCAATGCCGTTAGGATCTTCATTTAAAGACAATTTCACTTGAAGCGAGGTCCGTCCCATTTGCAAATCCTTAAGCTCTTGTTCAATCGCAGCTGCAAGCTCTACCGCCTTAACCTTACGAACAGCATTAAGCTCAAAGGCTTCTTTCATAAGTACCTCGAGCAGTTGCTCACGACGGCGCTCCAGCTGTTCCAGCATTTCATCTTTATTCTCAAGCATGTCGCTTTCACGCTTAATTTTCTCGTAATAATGTAAAATCCCTTCAATATCATCTCCATATTTGCGGCGCAACGAAGAGATCAAATTCAGACGATCCTCCACTTCCTCTAATCGCTCAGGATTGAACTCGATGTTCTCCCGGTAGGCCCGCAGGCTAAATGCAGCATCTTCAAGCTGGTAATAAGCCGACTGCAGCTGCTCAAGCAATGGGGCAATACCCTTGCTGTCATAGTTAGCGACATCACTTAACTTTGACACCGCTTTGGAAATAGCTTCAAGGCCTTGATCGCCATACAAATACTGATAAGCCTGAGATACTGAATCCATCATCTTCTCACTGTGGGATAGTTTGGCCCTTTCTTCAGAAAGAAATTCATCCTCACCCGATTTTAATCCGGCTGCTGCAATTTCTTCCAATTGGAAACGGAATAAATCAAGCATTTGCAAAGCCTGCTGGCTTGTGCTGCGAAGCTCATTCCATTCCTTATTCACCTTGACAAAAGAAGCATATGTATCCTGATATTTGGCCTTGGCTGGTCCAATCGTATTTGCACCATAAGCGTCTAATAGCTCCAAATGCCGTTCCGGACGCAGTAAAGTTTGGTGTTCATGCTGACCGTGTAAATTGATCAGTGCCTCTCCTACCTCGCGAAGCATCGATAAATTGACTAATTGTCCATTAATTCTTGCCGTGCTTTTTCCTTGCATGCTAACTTCTCGGCGAATTATTAGAGACTCATCAGTATTAGCATCTATCCCAAAATTTAATAGCGTATTCCAGACGGGATGAGTGCGGGGTAAATCAAAGGAAGCCTCCATTTCAGCCTTCTCGCATCCATATCTGATCAAATCGGCAGATCCCCGGCCTCCAGCAATCAGACCCAATGCATCGATAATAATCGATTTCCCGGCTCCTGTCTCACCTGTCAATACATGAAAACCAGCATGGAAAGTAACATCAACCGCTTCCACTACTGCTAAATTCCGAATCGATAAATGGACTAACAAGATGGCAGCTCCCTTCGCCAAACCAAAATAATTCTACTCTAAGAAATAAACCCAAAAATCTGATCAATGATAAATTGACTATATTCTTCATTTCTGCAAATGAGCAAAATAGTGTCATCGCCACAAATCGTACCCAGCAAATCTGCCCATTCCATGTTGTCAATCAGCACAGCCACTGAATTTGCAGTTCCCGGCAAGCATTTGACGACAACAAGGTTACCTGTATGATCGATGTGAACAAAATTATCAATCAAAGCACGCTGCAGCTTTAGCACCGGATTGTATCTCTGGGCTGTAGGCATAGAATATTTGTATTTTCCTTCATCTGTAGGAACCTTTATCAGCATCAATTCCTTAATATCCCGAGACACCGTTGCCTGCGTAACCTGAAAGCCTGCCTTTCGCAACGCTTCCACCAGCTCATCCTGAGTTTCAATCTCCTGACCGGAAATAATTTCACGTATCTTAATATGTCTTTGACCCTTCATAACATCCTCCATGTCCCTTCAAGGGAATTACTCTTCTTCATCATCGTCTGTCGTTAAGGTGATTTCTTTGATCTCTCCACGATCCGCATCTATGTACAGTACACCTGCACATTCCGGATAAAGCAGCAAATAGGATAAAAATTGAGCACGTACCCCGCTGCCTGTCCATTCAATAATCGAGCGATCACGTACAGTTCTTACCAAATAGAATTCCCCGTCCTTGAGGACAATATAGTCGATAAACAGACGACTATGCAACAAGCTGTCATTTATTTTAAAAGCAAGAGGCACCTTCAGCTTATCACTGACGACTTCATATCCTGACCGCTCAAGTAAATGAACCGCGGGATGATCTACAATATCTTCATTCATATCGAAACCCAGTCGTGATCTAAGCGTTAACGGCTTCCTAACCCAGGTATTAAGCGACCGATAGCTAATAAAAACAACTATTACAGCAATTATTGCCATCAGCAGACCGTCCCAGTGCTCCTCCATCGAAATCACCTCACATGATTATTCGACGCAGGAAGCTTACCTCCTGTTCATCAATACCAACAATTTGTTGCAAAGGATGTATATCTACATTATAGGGAACGTTTGTTCTGTTTTCAAGCTCTAATCAGACAAAAACCCGTCATTTCGACGGGTTTGTATGAAATGTATTTGAAGCCTCCTCAACGATTTGCCGAGACAGCCTCTGAATTTCAGCCCAATTTGCAGCCGCATTTTCTTCTGCTAGCGCTGGTTCGGGCTCCTTGCCAGGCTCCAGGCCTAAATGAGCAAGAAATTCTATATTGCCTTCACCGCCGGTGATCGGAGAGAATGTCAGTCCTTTTAACGTGTACCCGATACTCACTGCAAAGCCGAGCACTGTCTCCAGCACCTCCAAATGAACCTTAGGGTCACGGACAACCCCGGATTTCCCCACTTTCTCACGACCGGCTTCAAATTGAGGCTTAATTAGAGCCGCGATATCTGCCGGACGCTGCAAAAGCTCAATTAACGGCGGCAGTATAATTTTCAGAGAAATAAATGATACATCGATGCTTGCAAAATCAGGCTGAGGACCATCCAAATCATCAGGCGTCATATAGCGAAAATTCGTTCGTTCCTTCACATTTACCCGTTCATCATTTCGCAGCGACCAATCAAGCTGATTATAGCCTACATCTATCGCATATATATATCTCGCCCCGTTCTGCAATGCGCAGTCCGTAAAGCCCCCTGTAGAAGAACCAATATCCAGCATGACACGATCCTTCATGTCAAGCTCGAACTGCTTAATCGCCTTTTCAAGCTTGAGACCACCCCTGCTCACATAAGGATGAATAGCTCCCTTTACCGTGATTGACGTATCCCTTGGCACCTTGGTACCCGCTTTCTCGATCCGCTCCTGACCGCCAAACACAAGCCCGGCCATAATGGCCGCTTTCGCTTTTTCCCGACTCTCAAAATAACCCTGCTCAACTAACAGGACATCTATGCGTTCTTTGGATACTGACATGAAATTCTCCTGACTTAACGGCTGGTAAAGCCGCCCTATAATTAGGACGGCTTTACCTTTATGCCGTACGTATATTGTTGACCGGAGCGATACTCTTGAACTTTACGAACTACTTCGTCAGCAGTAAGGCCAACCTCCTGCAGCTGTTCCTTAATGCTTCCATGTTCAATAAAACGATCCGGAACACCCATTAAGGTAATACTTAATCCCGACAATCCATGCTCGGCATAAAATTCAAGCACAGCGCTTCCAAGGCTTCCCGCCTGAGATGCTTCCTCCAACACGATCATATGATGTCCATGCTGAGCGAGGTCAAGAAGCATATTGTTATCGAGAGGCTTAAGGAAACGGGCATTTACAACTGTAACGATAGCACCGTCACGTTTTAAAATTTCCGCTGCTTCCTCAGCTACCTGTACCATCGGACCTGATGCAATAATCGTGGTGCCTTCTCCTTCGCGAAGCTTCTCCCAGCTTCCGATCGGAATAGAACGCAGCTCTTGATCCATCGGTACACCAGGAACATTAACCCTCGGATAACGGTAAGCAATTGGACCGTCATTATAATCCAACGCTGTTTTCATCATGTGACGAAGCTCATTCTCATCCTTTGGCATCATAAGAACCATATTAGGTATATGGCGCAGGAATGCGATATCAAATACACCCTGATGCGTTTCGCCATCAGCACCAACAAATCCGGCACGGTCTATAGCGAACATGACATTGGCATTATGACGGCAAATATCATGAACGATTTGATCATAGGCCCGCTGCATGAAGGTAGAGTATACTGCAAATACAGGCTTCATCCCCTCCATTGCGAGCGCTGCGCACATCGTTGCTGCATGCTGCTCGGCAATGCCGACATCAATCATACGGTCAGGAAATTTATCAGCAAATTTAACAAGGCCCGATCCTCCAGGCATCGCAGGTGTTACTGCTACAATTCGTTCGTCCTGCTCCGCGAGCTCAATCAATGTTTGACCGAAAATTTCTGTATACATCGGATTGCCAACGGCCTTCAGCACCTGACCAGACTCGATTTTGTAAGGCGTGATACCATGCCATTTATGGGAATCCTCCTCAGCAGGAGTGTATCCCTTGCCTTTGGTTGTCAGCACATGAACAAGCACAGGACCGTGTACATTATTGGCCTGGTTAAATGATTCAATCAAACCCGGAAGGTCATGACCATCAACCGGACCCAAGTACTTAAAGCCAAGCTCTTCGAACAACACTCCGGAAACCATCATGTATTTCAGACTGTCTTTCAGCTTTTCAACCGTTTTAGCCAGCTTGCCGCCAATCGCAGGTATTTTCTTCAGAAGCTGCTCTACTTCGTCCTTTGCCCGCAAATAATTGCGATCTGATCTAAGTTTTGTTAGATAATTGTGCATTGCGCCTACATTTGGTGCAATAGACATTTCGTTATCGTTCAAAATAACCATCAGATTTTTATTCTCATGACCAATATGGTTAAGCGCTTCAAATGCCATGCCGCCGGTAAGAGCTCCATCGCCAATGATGGCAATTACTTTGTTGTCCTCGCCCTTTAAATCCCGGGCAAGCGCCATTCCCATAGCTGCGGACAGGGAAGTACTGCTATGACCGGCTTCCCAAACGTCGTGCTCGCTCTCGCAGCGCTTAACAAAGCCGCAAAGACCGTTATGCTTGCGAAGCGTATCGAACTGATCCATTCGACCGGTTAGTATTTTATGGACATAAGCCTGATGTCCTACATCAAAAATAAATTTATCCTGAGGGCTGTTATAACAATAGTGCAAAGCAATAGTAAGCTCTACTACGCCCAAATTGGAAGCCAGATGTCCTCCCGTAACCGACAGCTTCTCAATGAGAAACTGACGAATTTCAGCAGCGAGCGGCGTTAATTGCTCTACGGAATAATTTTTCAAATCACTAGGATCTTTAATTTGTGAAAGCAGCACTCAAATTCCCCGCTTTCCTTCATAGTATGTGTCAAAAAGCCACTGTCTTCATTCTCAAGTAGCATTCAACGATCAGAAGTAGACTTTTTGAACTACCTCTAAGAGTGTTCTCTTGTTAGTAATAGACCTTATTATACCACAGTCATTTATCATATCGAAATCATTCGTTATTAATGATCTCTTTGAAGTAAATAATCCGCAATATCAAGCAGCATTCCCGGATTCGGAATGTCACAGCCCGTGATCGTCTCTTTAGCTATGCGGGTCAGGCGATCCACCTCAGCACGCGATTGCTCAAGTCCGATAAAATAAGGATAGGTCACCTTTCCCTGCTTCACATCACTTTGCGTCTTTTTCCCCAGCTTGCTCTCATCCCCGATCAGATCAAGGATATCGTCCTGAATTTGGAAGGCAAGGCCAATCGATCTTCCGTACCGTTCAAGCGCTTCAAGCTGTGTGGAATTGGCAGAAGCGATACGCCCGCCGGCTTTAAGAGAAAAGACGATAAGATCAGCGGTTTTGTGCTCATGGATATAGCGAAGCTGCTCCAATTCAGTAATCCCCTGCTCGCCCTCCATATCGGCAACCTGTCCGCCGACCATTCCTGCAGGTCCGGCGTACAACGCCATATCCTCAACTATTTTTAGAGCCTCGGTTGCCGGAACACCATAACGGGTTGTCTGGACAATATTATAGAACGCATGCGTAAGCAGACCATCGCCCGCCAGAATAGCCATAGCCTCTCCAAACACCTTATGATTCGTTAGCTTTCCTCGACGGTAATCATCATTATCCATCGCCGGTAAATCATCATGAATCAACGAATAGGTATGTACCATTTCCACGGCGCAGGCGACGGGAAGCGCTGCCTCCCGGCTTGCCCCCAGCGACTCCGCCGCAGCAATGACAAGCACAGGTCGCAGACGCTTGCCCCCGCCCATGAGAGAATATTCCATAGAACGCTGAAGATTTTCCGGAACCTCATAGTGCTCCGGAATAATTTTTTTAAGATGAGTCCCTACAAGCTGAGAAATTTCCTCGATGTAGCGGGACAGCGAAGGGTTAGCCAATTAAATCGCTCTCCTCTGTCTGTGGCTCGAATGGCTTCTTACCGATTTCGCCGTCCTTTTCCACAATCATTTCGATTTTGCGTTCAACCTGAGACAGCTTTTGACCGCACAGCTGGGATAGCTTCATCCCTGATTGAAATAGATCAATCGCTTTCTCCAGAGGAACATCTCCATGCTCCAGTTGGGATACGATGTCCTCCAATTGCTTCATTGCTTCTTCAAAGCTCATTTCCTGTTCCAGCGTCATGATCGCCCTCAACTCCTTTTCGCCTCATGCCCCATACCTGGCAATCCAGTTCTCCATCAATAACCTTCACCTTTAGCATATCTCCAGGTTCAACGTCATCAATTGATTTAATTAAAGCCTTCTCATGCTCATCATATATCAAGCTATATCCCCGACCCATTACCTTCAAGGGGCTCAGTGCATCAAGCTGTCTTACAGCAGATGTCAGCTGCACAGATTTCTCTTTCATGACGCCCAGCATCGCAGCTTTCATTATACGTCCCGCTTCCATATGCCGTTTCTTGGCATACATTAAGGATTCCTCAGGATGATAACGCAGCAATCGCTGATGCATCCGATCATGGGATGCCTTCATTAATTCCTTGCGGGACATCATTCGACTCTCGAGCCGCAGAGTGAGATGATCCAGCCGCTCAGCGTGCTGGAGCAGGCTTCGCTGCGGCTGCAGCAGCGCAGGCGATTTCTGCAATCGGCTGAGCCGTTCGCGCGCCTGCGTCAAGCGGTGCTGCAGCCCACGCTGCAGCACCTGATTGGCTTGGCTCAGCTGTGCCTTAAGCTCCGCGATATGCGGCACAGCGAGCTCTGCCGCTGCTGTAGGCGTCGCTGCTCTCAGGTCGCTGACAAAATCGGCAATCGTGAAATCCGTCTCATGGCCAACGGCCGAAATCACCGGAATATTCGACTCAAAGATTGCCCTCGCGACCAGTTCCTCATTGAACGCCCACAGCTCCTCCAGCGAGCCTCCGCCACGTCCGACGATCAGAACATCGGCTTCGCCCATTTTATTTAGCGTCCGAATCGCCTTGACAATGGACGGAGCAGCCCCTTTTCCCTGCACAAGCACGGGATACAGTACTACGGACGCCTGTGGATAACGTCTTTGAAGCGTCGTCAAAATGTCGCGCACAGCCGCACCCGTCGGAGATGTAACTACTCCAATGATCTTGGGATAGCGAGGTAAAGGCCGCTTTCGTTCAACGGCAAAAAGCCCCTCGGATTCCAGCTTGCTTTTTAACTGCTCATATGCGAGATACAAGCTGCCGATTCCATCAGGCTGCATATGTGTCGCATAAAACTGGTATTGTCCGTCTCTTTCATAGACCGAGACGTTTCCTCTAGCGATAACCTTTGTTCCCTCTTTGGGAATAAAGGCTAACCGCTGATTATGCGAAGCAAACATAATGCTCTTGATCCGACTGTCTGCATCCTTCAACGTAAAATACATATGTCCGCTGGAATGATGCGTAAAGTTGGAGATTTCTCCACGAATCCACACCTCGGACAGCAAAGCGTCCGATTCCAGCTTCATCCGAATATATCGGTTCAATTCTTTTACAGAAAAAACACGCTGCTCCACGGAGTCGCCCCCTTCTACCCTGCTGGTTGCGTTTGTATTACGCGAGACCTCTTAATCTTTTGGCAGCTATAAGCGTATTTTGCATGAGCATTGTAATCGTCATAGGACCTACTCCACCTGGAACAGGAGTGATTGGACCGGACACTTCCTTCACGCTTTCGAAATCAACATCGCCCGCCAGCTTGCCGTTATCAAGACGGTTCATCCCCACATCAATGACTACCGCACCAGACTTGACGTAAGATGCATCTACAAAATTGGCTCGTCCAATAGCAACAACCAAAATGTCAGCCTGCTTCGTTATCTCTTTCATGTTTGCCGTACGGGAATGACACATCGTCACAGTGGCATTCTCACGCTGCAGCAATAAGGATACCGGTTTGCCGACAATGTTGCTCCGTCCGATGACAACAGCATGCTTGCCGGAAATTTCGATTCCTGTGCGTTTGATAAGCTCAATAACCCCTGCCGGAGTACAAGGCAGCAAGCTATCATCGCCAATAACCAGATTACCTACGTTTACAGGGTGAAATCCATCTACATCTTTTTCAACGGCAATGGCATCAATAACCGCTTTTTCGTTAATGTGCTTCGGCAGAGGAAGCTGTACCAGAATTCCATGAATACTCTCCTGATTGTTCAGCTTGTCCACTAATGCAAGTAGATCGCTTTCAGAAGTCGCTGCAGGCAGTCGGTGCACTTCTGAATAATAGCCCAAATCATGGCACGCTTTTTCTTTATTACGTACATATACTTGAGATGCAGCATCTTCTCCAACAAGCACTACGGCAAGTCCGGGAGTAAAGCCTTGCTTACTCAAGCGTTCGACTTCCTCACGAAGGGCTCCTCGAATATCTTCAGATACTTGCTTTCCGTTAATAATTGGTGCTGACATGACATCCTCTCCCTAATCATCAATTTTCAATATTTAAATTATAAGGATAATCCAATGCTATTTGCCACATCTAATTTTTTCGCTAAATCTTAGCCTTTAACTGCTCTACGTCCTGAATCATTTTTCCGAGTACACCGTTTACGAATTTACCGGATTCCACAGTTCCAAAGTGTTTTGCTAGCTCGATAGCTTCATTTACTGCAACTTTACCTGGTACATCATCACGGAAAATCATCTCATAGACAGCAAGTCTTAGCACTTGGCGATCGACCTTGGACAGACGGCTAACCTGCCAGCCTTTTAAATAATCGCTAAGCAATCCATCAATAGTATCTTTACGACTCCAGGTCCCGTTCACCATTTCCATAACAAAATCACGAGTCGCAGCTTCATCTGACAGCTTAACTTCGCTCTCATTGTCACCTGCGGCCTCCATTAGCAGCATCATAACCGCTTCCAGCGCTTCAACCTCATTCATTTCCATATGATACAGACTTTGTACTACAATTTCTCTTGCCAATCGCCGTTTCATGGATGTCCTCCTTCATTAATCTGAACCCTGTATTAAAAGAATCTAATATATTCTAAAAGCTCGTTTTCTACTCTTTACTATTTCCGTTCTATAAACACAAATAACCTTATTTAAACAGAAAAAAACCTGTAGCATGCTATCTCCACAAAATGGGCAAGATGAAACCGAGCTCTTCTTCCGGAGTAAGCATATCACAGGAATCATTTAAAAAGACGCCAACGCGACTCCAGCCACTGTTTCATCTCACTCCAGGGCAGGAGTGTTCCCTGATCCAAGTCCTTGTATTTGCCGATTGTATAACCGACATACAACAGGAGCGCGCAGAACAACATATTCCAAAATCCGAAAAACAGATATATCGGGCATAAAAACACGGCCGCCGCCAAACCTAACAGGCGTCCTCTGTGACTCTCCCACAATTGTTTCCAGAACACCCCGCTATTCCCTCCTATTCAACACGGCTCTTAATCACCGTCGATTGGACAAGGTTAGCTATATATACAGAGACATTAGATACAGGAATGCCTGTTATCTCCTCTACATAATCATGGACCTGCTTCTGTACTTCCTCGGTCAAAGTCAGGATAGAGGATTCTCCATCAACCATCGCCCGTACTACAATTTCCAGTCCAGCTTCCGTGATTCGAACTCTAGTCTTAACCTCTTTAATACCGCGGACACGCGTCGCTGCTTTGTAGGACAAATTCTCGATAGTTTCGATTGAAATCTGGATGTCTCCATACTCGGTACGTTGATCAATCGAAGGCAAAGAATGACGATCGCGTTTTACAGAGATGTAGAAGAAACGAATGCTTAGTAAAAACAATACGACAGCCACAACTATAGAAACTATCGTTAACATCTCTTCATCCGACTCTGTCAACGACATTGGCACAACGTTACTCAGCAGGAGGATGGCGATTACGGATAGTATTCCTATACTCAAGCTGTACACAAACAGCAAAAGTCTATCTAATATTTTGGCCACGACAGAAACAGCCTCCTTATAGGGTAATATCAATAAGTCACTGTACGTGCTTATCTGAAAATTATAGTAAACCCCTGACTCAGGTGGTCGGGGGTTTGTTACCTTGCAATTATTTCACCCTGTGGCTTGGCTCTATCTCTTCAATCTTCTCCGCTGTCTTGAAGATAACGTCGTGAATATGTACATTCACTTCGATCACTGTAAGGCCAGTCATCGTCTCAATAGAACGCTTAACATTGCGTTGAATCTCAGTAGCCACTTCAGGAAGGCGGTTACCATATTCCACAATAACAGATACATCTACAGCAGCTTCGCGTTGGCCAACTTCGACCTTAACGCCCTTGGAAAGGTTCTTTCTTCCGAGCAGCTCAGCGATCCCGCCAACAAAGCCCCCGCTCATTCCGGCAACACCCTTCACTTCTACTGTAGCCAGACCTGCAATTACTTCAATTACTTCTGGAGCAATTTGAATTTCACCAATGTCTGTACGTTCAAATTCCGTCGGCAAAGTACTCATATTATTCATCCACCTCTCAATAAGTATGACGCAGTCATCACTCTTTTCGAGACTCCGCACTTATTATACATACTATATCATTTTGGGCTCATTATGACAAACTCATGTCCCATAAATTGGGACGATCACAAAGAGAAACTCGCAGAAAGGCGGCTGCTCTCCATACAAGCCGATGACGATCGGATTGCAGAACATGTTCAACCTCTCAAGCGAGTTTATTGCAAAAATACAATTCGCAGAACTGAGCACCTAAAATGTTTCCTCCGGAAACATCCCTCGTAAGCATATGCTTTGGCCCCTGCTGAATTCAAGATTCGACGCCAGTTACGCTTCATTGAAATCCTTCGTGATCAAAAGCCGCCTTTTGAACTTCCTCTTTCCATCAAGGTTCAAAAGTCGGCTTTTCAGCACCGAGAAGGTTGAATGAAGCTGGGGACTGAGGAGCGCAGCGTACGTTTTGGGTACGTGAGCATCGGAAGTCCCCCTGCTGAATTCAAGATTCGACGCCAGTTACGCTTCATTGAAATCCTTCGTGATCAAAAGCCGATTTTTGAACTTCCTTACACCTCGTGTTCTTCGAGGAACTTAATATCAAAGTCCCCCTCAACAAACACAGGATGCTCCAGCAGCTTCTGATGGAAAGGAATCGTGGTATTGATGCCTTCGATGGCAAACTCGGAGAGCGCGCGCTTCATCTTGGCAATCGCCTCTTCACGGGTTGCTCCCCATACGATCAGCTTGGCAATCATAGAATCGTAATGAGGTGAAATGACATAGCCTGGATACGCTGCGCTGTCCACGCGGACCCCTGGTCCACCTGGAGCAAGGTAGAAGCCGATTTTACCCGGAGACGGCATGAAATTGCGAGTTGGGTCCTCGGCATTTATCCGGCATTCAATAGCCCATCCATTCAGCTTGACGTCATCTTGAGAAAACGATAATGGATTCCCCTCCGCTACTGAAATCATTTCTTGAATAAGATCAATCCCTGTGATCATTTCAGTAACCGGATGCTCCACCTGAATTCGTGTATTCATTTCCATAAAATAAAAATTACCATCAGGACCGTATAAAAACTCAAGCGTTCCTGCACCGGAATAATTTACAGCGAGCGCCGCTCTCACGGCAGCTTCTCCCATTTCCTTCCGTTTATCCGGAGACATAACCGGACATGGTGCTTCCTCCACCAGCTTCTGCCGACGGCGTTGTACCGAGCAGTCACGTTCACCCAAATAAACGGCATTCCCATGCTTGTCAGCAATGATTTGAATTTCCACATGCTTCATACCCGTTAAATATTTCTCCAGGTAGACACCTGCGTTACCAAATGCCTTTTGAGCTTCCTGTTGGGCAGTCGTAATCTGTTGCACCAGCGAAGACTCGTCTTCTGCAATACGAATCCCTTTGCCGCCGCCGCCAGCAGTTGCCTTAATGATTACAGGGTAACCGATGTCACGTGCTACCATAACAGCTTCTTCCAGATCCTCAACAAGTCCATCCGAACCAGGAATAACCGGCACACTCGCATCCTTCATCGTCTGCTTCGCTACAGCCTTATCGCCCATTTTGGTAATGGCTTCAGGTGACGGCCCGATAAAGCTAATGTTGCAGGAGCCGCAGATTTCCGCAAAATCAGCATTTTCAGCCAGAAAACCATATCCTGGATGAATTGCATCACATTCAGTTAATGTAGCGACACTCATAATATTCGTGAAGCTCAAGTAGCTGTCCTTGGACAATGTCGGACCGATGCAGTAAGCTTCATCAGCCAGTCGGACATGGAGCGAATCTTTATCGGCTTCCGAGTAGACCGCAACAGTCGAAATACCAAGCTCTCTGCAAGCGCGAATAATGCGGACCGCAATTTCACCGCGATTCGCGATCAATATTTTATGAAATTTCACTTAACTCGATCCTCCTTGAAAAAGCTCTCTACACCAAAAAAGGGATGAATAACCGAAGTTTACTCAGGCTTCACCAAGAAGAGAGGCTGTCCATATTCGACAAGCTGACCATTTTCAACTAGAATTTGAACGATTTCGCCCTTTACTTCAGCTTCCAGCTCATTCATCAGCTTCATCGCTTCAATAATACATACCGTAGTCTTCTCACCTACACGGTCACCAACGTTAACAAAAGGATTGGCGTCCGGCGAGACCGAACGATAGAAAGTACCGACCATAGGAGAAACAATGGTATGTAAGCCCGCAGTATGATCTACAGATGCAGTTGTATTAGATGCTGCCGGTGTAACTGTCTCAGCAGCAAAAGGAGCTGCAGCGGCAGGTGCTATTGCATTGGCAACAACCGTTGGTTGTAACTGAACGATTTCACTTTTTCCCGGCTTACGGATAGCAATCCGTGATCCTTCATTTTCAATTTCAAGCTCATGTACGGACGTCTTGTCCAGAAGTTCAATCAATTCCTTGATTTCATTTAAATTAAACATGTACTAGACACTCTCCTTCAGCCTTTTCGCAAAGCCTTGGTACAAAAGCTTTACCATAACTTTATGTATTATATCATAATCGTTAAAAATAGAAAGAGTTCAGGAACTGCCCTGAACTCCCCATCCTTATGATTGCTTTTGATGCTAAATATTACTGTGCAATGTATTGTACACTTACCTTATCCTGCGATACCCCAAGCTCCTTAATCACTAAATCCATAATGGAAACGGCTTCCTTAGCTTCTAATTTCTCGCTGACAACCACCACTTTATACTTGTTGTCCGCTTCTGTTACGACAGCATTCGAATATTGCTGCTGCAGCTTCTCTTCGATAAAATAAATTTTCTCTTCCTTTTCTGAAAGAGCATTTAATTCTTTTTGTGCCATGGCAGCCTCGTCCAGCGTTTTATTCTCATCGTTAATGGCCTGAAGCAGATCATCTTGCTTCTTCATGTTTTGCTCAGAGCGTTCAAATTGATATGCAGTGAGACTGTCCGCACCAGCAGCGCCTTGGTTTTCCAACTGCTTCAACACGTTCTCGTCACTAACGGCTGTATTGTTTTTTCCATCTTCTGTAGTTTTACCGGACTCACTACCGGAAGGATCCGTGGTTTTATCTGCGGACCAATCTGCTTTGCCTTCCGCCTCTTCCTGCGCTGTGCTTCCTGTTGTATCAGACTTCCCGGCATCTCCGCTCTCGTCCACAACAGAGCCTTCGCCATTATCGCTTGCTACCTCGGATAAGATAACCTCATCGTTGGCGGTCAGCTCACCGGATGTCGTCTCTTGTACATTGCCGTTCTCCATCGTCGTTACCTTCTGCCCCTCAGCGACAGTAGATGTTGAAGGGCCATCGTCTGTGAACAAATAATAAGCGGACAATAATACCATCAAGCTAAGCATAGATACAAGCCAAACTGTCTGTCTTTTAGATTTCATACTCAAAATTCCTCCTAAGGTTTAATGGTAGTATATGGATTATTGTGACTGTTTACGAGGTACAACCGATATTCGGTAAGCAGGTACATTCAGACCTTTCTCAACAGCATCGACAATCAGGGATTTTACTACTTTGTTCTCCGCGCCTTTCGCAACAATCAACACGCCTCGTACCTTTGGTTTGATCTTTTTTGTAACGATGGGTTGTTCATTTCCCGAGGATTCGTACGTTACGATTTGCCCATCCTTTGTATATTGAGTAATGTGCCGTTTACCTCCATTTGGATCAGTCTCCTCTGTCAGCTCCTGGGTATCCTTCACATTGCGTTGAACGATTACCTCTTCCGTTGAATCTATCGTAACCATGACATCGACTGCGCCAACTCCAACGATTTTTTCTAATATGTCCTTTGTTTTACTCTCAAGCGATAATTCTATTTTGGCAAAAGGACTGTCTGACAACGTATCCTCAGGCACTGAAGTCACAGGCAAATTCTGCATGGCTGGCGGTTCTCTTCCTTCACCTCCCGTATCTACCTGCTTTACATTAACGAACGAATTAAAAAGCATGATGGCAAGTCCGATCAAGCCTATGATGAGCAGCAAACGAAAGGTATGTGCTCTTTTTTTTCCGTCCGTTCCTTTGCCTATCCATTGCTCCAGTTTTTTGAGCCAACCCGGCATCGACTTCACCTCCTCCGCAAATTTTTTATTTCTCCTCCATGACAACCGTCACTGCCTGTCGTGGAACGCCCCAGTCCTCTCGCAGTATATCCATGATCTGATCTACAGTCCGATCCCGTGCTTTCTCCTGTTCACCCGATTTAGCTCCAGCATTAGCTTCAGTGCTGTTCCCTTGTTCTTGTCCTATCACGGGCTGTGACTCCTCCTGCTTTGGGTTCGGGCTTATCGAAACACCCACTTCCACATGCTCCACATCTGCTACGGGCTTTACATCTTTTACAGCATTTGATGTATCCTCGTTTTGCTCAATCTTATGATTCACTCCGGACATTACGACTTCAACCTCTGAAATAGAAGGCTCCAATCCTTGCTCCTGCTCTGATGTCCGATTGCTGTCATTCGCGGTTGATAGCTTTACGGTTACTCTAGCTACCGGAAGTCCGGTTTCCCGCTGAATTTGCGTTTTCATCTGCCTGGCTGCTTCCTCACCGGTCCACTGCAGAGCCTCCGATTCCCTGCGCTTCCTGATTTCTTCTCCCTGCTGCAAAATTTGCCCTGTATTTAGCTTTTCTTCCACGTTATCCATGCCGCTGATGTTGTCTGATATCGCCATCTCCAGCTTTTCTGCCGATTGTGCGGACAGAAGCCTCATAACCGGAGATAGTAACGTGAGCAAAATAATGAGACTAACAACAAATTTGACGTATCGCTCCATGGAGCGGTTCGGCAGCAGCAAATCTATAAAAACGGCGATTAGGACTACAAAGATGATTTCCTTAAGCCATTCGCTAAGTATAGACAAGTCATCGTCACCGCCTTGCTCTAATCAGTCGATTCAACGCATCATTACTGTTATATTTCCGGCTGTCAGCATAATCGTAATTGCTAAGAAGAACATCATGCCTACAGCAGCTAAAGCCGCGAATACATAAAGCATGCTTTTACCAATCGTCTCCAGGCATTTCACAATCGGAGTATCGCCAAGCGGCTGCATCACAGCAGAAGCCAGATTATATATCAACCCCAGCGTAAGTATTTTGATAGCGGGGAAAGCGCACAGAAACAATAGGATGATGACCCCGACCAGGCCAATCGAATTTTTAACTAATAATGACGCTGAAATGACTGTGTCGGTCGCATCAGCGAACATTTTCCCGACAACGGGTACGAAGTTTCCTGTCAAATATTTGGCTGCACGCAGCGTTACACCGTCTGTTACCGAACCCGCAACTCCTTTTACCGAGATCACTCCGAGAAATACAGTTAACAATACACCCAGCAGAGCCATACTTACTGTTCTTAGCAGGTCAGCAAGCTGAGTTAATTTGTATTTTTCCGATAAGGAGCTCACAATATGGAGAACCGCGGAGAAAAACAATAAAGGAAACACAATGGTGTGGATCACTGTACCTACGGTATGCACCATAAAAACGACAAGCGGGTGTGTAACGGACACGGTTACTACGTTCCCCATGGATGCCAGCAGCGTGAACAATAGCGGTACCATCGCCATCATAAAATCAATCATGGCCGTTATCGCATCGGTTGCGTAGCCTACAGCAACATGAAAGCTGTTGATCGCAAGGATCAAAATCACCATATAGCAGATCGAGTAGGCTACCTTGCTTACTTGCTTCCTCTCAAACGCGGTCTGCAAAGTTTCCAGAATCATGCTGAACACAGAGAGAATTACGATCGTAACCAGAATATGTCCGTTATAAAGCACCTCATGCCACATGTAGCGCATTAACCCGGTTAGTCCCGATTTCAATGACAAGCCCTGATCCTCTTGAAGCAGCATATCCATAAAAGAGGGGATTTTCTGATCAGGGAAAAAGCCGCCGTATTCCTTCATCAGATTCTGCCAATAGGATTCCACTCCCTCTGTAGGAAGCTCCTCAGCCTGATTCTGCATCCACTTATTATCCGGTGCCGCAGTGTCAGGTGTATCGGCATAGATTCGGATCGGCCACATCAGCAGGAGTCCGAAAATCAAGATTAACCACGTTTGACGCTGCCACATTAAGTCCGTTCTTTCCATACTCTGTCCCACCCTATCTACGTCGGCAACAGCTTCATGACTGTTTCAATAATGATGCTGATAATCGGAATAGCAAGAACCATAATCAACACCTTGCCTGCCAGCTCGATTTTGGATGCGATGCTCTCCTGTCCGGCATCTCTGACTATCTGTGCACCAAATTCAGCGATATATGCGATCCCGATAATTTTGAGAATGGTCTTTAAGTAAATCATTTGAATGCCTGAGGATTCAGCCAGCTGTTCAAGCACCTCGATAATTCCGCCAATTTTGCCTACAAGGTATAAAAATATATATATCCCAGCGCTAGCAGCAATCAGAAAGGCAAACAGCGGCTTTTGCTCTTTGATGACCAGAATTAGCACGGTCGCCACAAGTCCCAGCCCAACAATCTGTATCATTTCCACAGAGCTTCACCTACTGGAACAAAAAGATCGTCTTAATTTCCTGAAACAGACTGTCCAGGAGACGGATGACCATAAACAGCACGACAACAAATCCGATCAGCGTCACCCAGTGCGCCATATCCTCTTTTCCCATCTGCTTCAGCACCGTATGGATCATGGCGATTATTATCCCAATTCCTGCAATTTGAAAAATAGCGTTCACTTCTATGTTCATTGAATTGGCACCTCGCTATCATTTTCACTAGCGACCATCTGATATGGAGGGGGAGGAATCTCAGTAGAACAAAATGACGATGAACGCTCCGCATAACACTCCCAGACTTTTATACATTTTCTCGTAGCGATTTTGTTCTTCACGTGCGATTGCTTCCTCACTTTCGAGCTGCCGGATTGCCGTCGCGATATGGCCGAGCTGGTCCTTGCGATCGCTTGTCCCGAGCGTGAAGCTGAGCTGGTGCAAGACATCCTTCTCCGCGTGTTTCATTGCAGTATATTTCCAGCCGGAATGTATGGCCTCTTGCAAGCTGTCCTGTGCCGTCCGGTTATGAGGTGAATTCATCCATCCCGCAGCTTCAGTCAGAATCGATTGAATCGGTTCACCGCTCTGTTCGCCAATTCGATGCAGCGCATCGGGCAGCGGAGTGTAGCCGTACATAATCTCAGTCTCAAGCCGTTTTAATGCCAGAATGGTTCTGCGGATTTGATTCGGTCGCCTCGCATACTGTCTTGATTGTATCCAACCGGCTAAAGCCGCTGCTGCAATCACCATAACGGCGCCCACCATTTTAAGCATGGCTCTCCCTGCCCTTCAGCCCTCTTGGTACGGCTTCAGGGAGCTGAACTCTTCTGCGCTTGTCATCCCATAACCTGAATGCCATGCCTTGCTCCGTTCGCTTGAGCACTGCGTACATTTGAAAAAATGAGCATTCCAGCAGCTTGGACATTGCAGGCCGGGATGACAGATCATCCACACTTGAGCCATGTGCCGTAGCAATGACTCTAACACCTGCATGAAGAGCTTCTGCCAATGCCTCCACATCCTCAGGCCGGCCGATCTCATCAACTATGAGAACATCCGGTGACATGGAGCGGATCATCATCATCATGCCTTCTGCCTTCGGACAGCCATCCATTATGTCCGTTCTCGGACCCACATCAAAGCTGGGAACGCCACGCTTGCTGCCGGCGATCTCTGACCGCTCGTCAATGATTCCAACCTTTAGCCCGGGCCATCTGGCCTCTGGATGCTGCCAGGTACCGCAGCTTATTTGCCTCGCTAAGTCTCTGATCAGAGTAGTTTTTCCTTGCTGGGGAGGAGACAGAATCAAAGTATGCATGACGTTTCTATGCTTGAAATCCAGAAGCAACGGAAGCAGCGGGGTGGCCAGTCCTTTTATTTCACGCGCAAGCCGCATATTATAACCGCTGATATCCCTAAGATGCTCTACCTTGCCACCTCCAAGCACCGTTCTGCCGGCAAGTCCAATCCGATGACCACCTTCAATCGTAATAAAGCCTTTGCGGAGCTCTTCTTCCATCGTGTACAACGAATGGTTGGTAATGAGATCCAGCAGTCGATTACTGTCCTGCTTGCTCGGTTTGAACGCTTTTCCAGCATCCAGCGTCATTCCACCCACCGGTGTTAGATAGCAAAATCGCCCTCCAGCATTGATCTCTAGCGGACGTCCCTCGCGAATTCGTATTTCTTCCAGCCCTTCAAATATCGAAGCCGGGAGAGCAGACAGCAAGGAGCGGATATTGTCGGGAAATACGGTTAACCAACTAGGGCTCATAGGCGTACCCCCTGAAATCTTTCTCTTATTTTTATAGAACATTGTGTACATATCTCATTTGTATGCCTGTACTTCATCTTTATGACTGCTAATCTATCATTTCTTCAAAATTCCAATTAAGAGACACACGACACCTGCGCCAACCCACATCATCTTGCTCCAGGACAGCTTATCAGCCATTCCGGATAGTCCAATCGCCGTTGTAATAAGCAGTACGCTTGGCCCGACAAAAGCCAGTGCGGAATTAACCGCAAGAGCCTTATCAACCCTGCCCAGCTTCAGCATAAGCAGCGCTGCAATAACCTCAATTGAACCGGACATGATTCTGATGGTTGCCATACTGGTCACAAATTTATCAAGCATAATAGCATGTACGCCCCCTCTTGTCCTATTTATGTTCATCTAACTTTATGCAATAGCATCTCTTTTTAGAAAAGCTATTATTGAATACTTCTGTTAATATTTGAATATAAAGAAATCATTCAGTCAGAGGGAAGGAGCACTCTATGAAAAAAAGAAGTCGCAACTGTTTAGTGATTGTATTGGCGATTATTGCGATCCTATTGCTGCTTTTATATGCATGGTTCAAAGGTATATTTTTTACATTCGAGGGGATTAAGGCTGAGTATTACGAGGAGCCCGTGCAATCGCCAAACGGCTCTTATACCGCTCGCGCTTATTATGAGTATTATGGAGGAGCTGCCGGAGGGGTAAATACGATTGTTGAAATTACGGATCATACCAAGGCTGATTCAATCAAGGTGATTTACTATGCGGATGCTCAGAGTGAGGTTAACGTAAAATGGGAGGACGAACAAACACTTTATGTTATGAATAAATCATCTGATTTCCCTGCTGGGGACAGAAGTATAAAATTAAATGTTGATAGCGATATATATCACGATACAGGCAGAGCCTGCAATAGCATTCTATTAAAAGATACATATACAAATTGTTATTATAAAAAATAGACAACAAAAAGAACCTTCAATCCCACCCTATAATGTGGAATTGAAGGTTCTTACTACATAACGATGATTATCTACGATCCTTTGGGCCGCCTACAAACGCTTGACTCTCTGTATCGAGGCCATAAGCGGTGTGCAGCGCCTTAACAACCTCATTTACCTCGCCGCTTTCAATGACGCAGGACACTTTGATTTCAGAAGTGCTTACCATTTTAATATTAACGCCTTGCTTGGAGATCACATCAAACATCTGTGCAGCAACGCCCGGATGGCTAACCATTCCCGCCCCTACGATAGATACCTTAACCAGGTCTTCCTCCGAAGTTACTTCTTGGAAGGGAACCTCTTCACGAATGCTTTCCAGCACCTTCAAAGCGCGCTCACGATCGGAAAGGGCTACAGTAAAGGAGAAGTCCGCTTTACCTCCTTGAACACCGCTCTGAACAATAATATCAACATCGATTTTGACATCTGCCAAAGATCCGAATACCTTAGCTAAAACACCAGGGACATGGGATACTCCTACAATGCTGATGCGAGCTACATTTTTATCATAAGCGATCCCGCTAACTACTACTCCTTGCTCCATGCTTGCTTCCTCCTTAACAACTGTACCTTCATTATGATTAAAGCTGGACCGTACTATGAGACGTACCTGATTGTGCTTCGCATATTCAACAGCACGCGGGTGAAGTACCGCAGCCCCGAGATTAGCCAGCTCGAGCATCTCATCATAGGAAATTTCCTTTAATTTGCGCGCATTCTTCACGATACGGGGGTCAGTGGAATATATACCATCGACATCGGTATAAATCTCGCAGTAGTCTGCGGATACAGCGGCAGCCAACGCTACAGCCGTAGTGTCCGATCCGCCGCGGCCAAAGGTTGTAATTTCCCCGTCCTCAGTCATCCCCTGGAAACCTGCGACGATGACAATACTTCCTTCGTCCAGCGCTTTTTTGACCCGTTCTGGTCGGATATCAACAATCCGGGCTCTTCCAAATTCAGATTCTGTACGGAAACCGGCCTGCCATCCAGTGAAAGATACAGCTTTACGACCTAGTGCATTTATTGCAATGGACAAAAGGGCGATCGAAATTTGCTCTCCTGTCGTCATTAACATATCCATTTCGCGTACCGGCGCGTTATTGCTGAGCAATTTCGCCTGATCAATCAAATCATCAGTTGTATCCCCCATAGCAGACACGACTACTGCAACTTGATGTCCTTCATCCTGTTTCTCCACAATACGCCGGGCGACGCGCTGCATACGCTCTGTATCGCCTACGGAGCTGCCGCCGAATTTCATAACATATAAAGCCAAGTCAGACCCTCCCTAATGTGATCAATCCTATCCAGTAGTTTATGTACCCTGGAAGTACCTGTGCATTTGTGCATTGCTGAAACGCTTTTTCATCAGTAACGCTTTAAACCAGTATAATACGAAAGACCGGAACTAAGTCAATGCTTTTGATAACATTGTATGAAAAACTAAAAAAATTCCCCCATCCGATTTGGATGGAGGACGTACGCTTCTACTTCATAAATAAAAGCTCTTATTACGATCCCGCTCCGTTACTATGCGCGCGAGATGTATTTACCTTCGCGAGTATCGATCAGCAAGACATCATCTTCATTAATGAAGAGAGGAACCTGCACATTAAGACCTGTCTCTACCTTCGCATTTTTCGTTGCACCAGTAGCTGTGTTGCCCTTAATACCCGGCTCGGTTTCAACTACTTTAAGCTCAACGCTGTTAGGCAGGTTGATCCCCAGAATTTCACCCTGGTAGCTAGCGATTTTTACGTTCATATTCTCTCTAAGGAAGTTGAGCTCCCATTTGAGCTGCTCTTCAGTCAAGCTGAATTGATCATAAGTTTCGTTATCCATAAATACATGGTCTTGTCCACTTGCATACAGATATTGGACATCGCGGTTTTCAATCAACGCACGGCCGATCGTTTCACCGGCGCGGAAAGTTTTTTCTACCGTATTGCCATTGCGGAGGTTTTTCAATTTGGAGCGTACGAAAGCTGCTCCTTTACCCGGTTTTACGTGCTGGAAGTCAAGCACCGTAAAAATATCTCCGTCAACCTCGACGGTCAAGCCTGTTTTAAAGTCATTTACTGAAATCACTAAAAGAACCTCCTCAAATAGGGTTAACACCATTTATTATTAATATAAAAATACCCAAAATCAAAAATTGCATGCCTCACTAACTGATAACAGTAAATTCCTTAGTTGATTCAGTCAGACGGGTTACTCCGGTTTCTGTGATCACTACATCATCCTCAATACGGACGCCACCGAGACCCGGAATATAAATCCCCGGTTCAACGGTTACTACCATACCCGGCTTCAAAATCTGATCACTCAGCTTCGAAACTCTCGGAGCTTCATGCACCTCCATACCCAAACCATGTCCGGTGCTGTGTCCAAACTGATCACCATAGCCGTAGCGGGTAATCACATCACGAGCAAGAGCGTCAGCTTCCCGACCTGTCATACCTGGACGAAGAAACTCCAAGGTGTGCAGCTGTGCTTCCAGGACGATATCATAAATTTCACGAAGCTTGGCACCAGGCTCACCAAGCGCAACTGTGCGGGTAATGTCGGAGCAGTAGCCGTTCATTAGAGCACCAAAATCCATAGTAATCAAATCGCCGTTTTGCAGCAAGCGATCACTCGCAACACCATGAGGCAATGCCGAGCGTTCGCCAGAAGCCATAATGGTCTCGAACGAAGGGCCGGAAGCACCATTTTTGCGCATGAACGTTTCCAATTCCAGAGCCATATCACGTTCGGATTCGCCTGGCTTCAGTACACTCAGCATATGCAGGAACGTACGGTCAACCAAAGCAGCCGCGTCTTTCATTAGCTTAAGCTCCTCGTTGTCCTTGTACATTCTGAGGTCTTCAACAAGGCTGCTAACCGGAATCAGCTCAATTGGCTTGAGGTCTTCCTCATACTTGCGATAGGTTGAAAAAACAACGTTATCCTGTTCGAAGCCTACCTTGCTCACTTGCTCGGACAGCAGCAGTTCCTTAACACTATCGCTCACCGACGGACCATGCTCTACAATTTCAAATCCTGCTGCTTGTTCAGCAGCCTGCGTCATATAGCGGAAGTCTGTCAATAAATAAGCTTTCTGCGATGTAATAACTACGTAACCTGAACTTCCGGTAAAACCCGTCAAATAGCGGCGGTTCACATCACCGGTAATCAATACAGCTTCCATATTTTGAAGCGCCATTGCTTCACGAAGCCGGATAACACGTGTGCTCGCCATAAATAACTCTCCTTCAACCTACTTTTTTTCCAAATGGCGCTTAAGCGCTTGTAACCCAAATTCATAACCTATCGATCCGAATCCGGCAATCTGACCTACGGCAATAGAGGCTATGACCGAATGGTGACGGAATTCCTCACGGGCATGAATATTGGACAAATGAACCTCAACTGTCGGAATGCTGACCGACGTGATCGCGTCCCGAAGAGCATAGCTATAATGCGTTAGCGCACCGGGATTAATCAGAATGCCATCACAAGCTCCATATGCAGCGTGAATTTTATCGATGAGCTCACCCTCGTGATTCGATTGAAAAAAAGAAAGGGTCAGTCCAAGTCCTTCAGCCTGCTTCTCTAATCGTTCCTCGATATCACTTAACGTCTCTGCTCCGTAAATACCAGGTTCACGAACGCCAAGAAAATTCAAATTTGGTCCGTTAAGCACCAGAATACGGTACATCGCCGCTCATCCCCACTTCATTAGTTAAGTTAAACTACCACTTTAAATAAAAATAACCAAAAATAATTTTAACATAGGAATAAGCAAGTTGAGAAGTTTTTTGTTCTTATTTAGTGCGCGGCCTCGGGTTCCCTCATTCTCTCATTTGTAAACTCTTCTGCCGCAGTGTAGCCAATGAAGAGTCCCCAGAGTAAATATAGGCAAAGTTCACTTATAATCGTATTTGTACTTAATTCCCTAATGGGCTTGGTCATATGCAGCATCGGCTGTGCAGCGACAAAAATAATGAGCCACCAGGCGACCCCATATACCATGCCAGGCATTGGACCTTTTAGCTTTCGGAAAAGCAGCGTATATATAACAGTTGCAATTATGGAGAATACGGTAAAAAAGAACCACCCGACATAATATCCTGCCTGACTTTGCAGAAAACTGCTTTTAAAGAACGGCTCAACCAAATATCCAGGAAGCACTGTAGTAAATCTCATATAAAAAAACAGCCCCTTCACAGCCCCCCATATTAACCCGGCGAAAAATCCCGTTTCCAGAGCGAATAGCCATATGTTAGTGTGATAGCTTTTTCTATTTGCTTGCTGATTCATTCTTAATCTGTCCTTTCATACAGCAGTAATTTTGCCTTTTTTTCTATATGAAGGTAGTATGTACAATTCAAAAAAGACTAACCAACTAGAATTTGACCTGAAAGTTCGATACAATGGAATCATTCAAACTAATTACTATACTAGGAAGGTGAAGTTTTTGCCTGAGCAATCCAAACTCAACATTTATGGTGGTCAAGCCGTTATTGAAGGCGTTATGTTCGGGGGCAAGCATGTGAACGTAACAGCTGTACGCCGTAAGAACGGAGAGATTACTTTTTTGGAAGTACCTAAGCAGGATAAAGCCTGGGTCAAACGACTTCGCAAAATCCCGCTCATTCGTGGTATTGTCAGCCTTGTCGATTCTAGCGCCAAAGGCTCCAAGCACCTTAACTACGCAGCCGAAGCTATGGCAGATGATGAGATCGAGCCTGAAGAACGCGCCAAGCAGAAGGAAAAAGAAGAATCCAAATGGTCTCTGACTATGATTCTTGGCGTCGCAGTCGTTGGTGTTCTCTCATTTATCGTCGGCAAACTTATCTTTACGCTTGTACCGGCATTGCTTGAACAGTATTTATTTCAGCATGCCTTCAGCAACCAGACTCTGCATTCCCTTGTAGAGGGGGTCATCAAAATTGTTCTGCTGCTTACTTATTTATGGATTATTTCCCAGACTCCTATCATCAAGAGATTGTTCCAATATCACGGAGCCGAGCATAAAGTGATAACAGCGTATGAAGCTGGAGAAGAGCTTACCCCTGCCAAAGTGCAAAAATACAGCCGACTGCATTATCGCTGCGGCAGTAGCTTTATTATTTTGACGGTTATTGTAGGGATAGTCCTCTACTCCTTGCCTATATTTAGCTGGGATAATATTTGGGAGCGGATGTACATCCGCATTCTGCTGCTTCCTGTCGTAATTGGTGTCTCCTTCGAGCTCCTGCGACTTACCAATGCTGTACGTGATATTCCTGTTCTCAGATTCCTTGGCTATCCCGGATTGTGGCTGCAGCTTCTGACTACCAAAGAGCCGAATTTGGAACAATTGGAGGTATCGATCGCATCGTTTAACCGTATGCGTGAAGTGGATGCTCTAATTGAAGAGAACGGTACTGTTCCTTTTTCTGAGGCTAGTCATCCATCTTTAGATCCCGTGAAAGGATGATGAACACATGAAGAAACAGGCCATCATATTTTGGTTTACGATTCTGATGGCAGCGTTCGGGGTTGTTGCTGCGATTGGCAGCGGTTCAATTCGCCTTGGTTCTATATTGATCCCAATCATTATTTTTGCGGTTGTTTTTCTGCTCTACAAGTTCCCACCGAAGAAATTCCAGAGGGGACATTCCAGGGTCAAGGTCAAGCCTTCCGCTCGAACGATGGCCAAGATTGCAGCTGAAAAACGCGGTTCAGCCAACACCCAGAACCACAGCAGCAAACGAAAGCACTATCCTTTTCAAGTTATTGACGGCCAAAAGGGAAAAAACGACGAAGACTATCCTAAGTACCACTAGTCAACAATTTTAATTATTTAGCCTGCTGATACTTTTTGAACTGCGCTTCATAGTATTGGATATTCCAATCACTGAAGAAGCGAGCTCCGGCTCTTAGACCGGATTCATAAAGCAGCAGGCTTTCTTCTTTTCCAATATCAAACTGTGTCGTCCCGATGCCCAGGGTCGGAATTTTGACTGTCCGATAACGATTGGACTGTTCAATGTATCTCTCATCATGCGCTGACAGCATCGTCTCCACCAAAGCCTGAAGCATCGAAAATGGACCGCGTATTACATGAGGCTGATTGCTGTTTTTACCCACCATCTGAAACCCTACAGTCGGAATCATGTCTTTGCCATTCATTCTGTGATCGCGATCAAACAGCCATAAGGGAAAATTGCTTAGCAATCCCCCATCCACAATGTGCAAAAATTGCTCGGCAAACGGCCTCCCTTTCACGAGCTTGGTCGGAAGACGGAGTAAGACCGGATCAAAGAAGTAAGGGATGCTACAGCTCATTCTTACCGCACGTGCAACCTCAAAACTCCCCGGATTAATCGAAATCCGCTCCAAATCATCCGGCAGCACAAGAATTCGTCCACTTGTAATATCAGAGGCAATAATCCGCAGCTTGCCCTTGGGAAGGTCCTTAAATGTGCAAACTCCCTTTTTGAGCAAAATTTGACGCATCCAATCTTCCAGCGCCTCTCCGGAATACAAGCCTTTTTTAAGCAAAACGCGAAGAGCCGGGCCTACAAATGAAATGTTGAAAACCGGAGACCTCTTTAAAAATTGAGTAAATGAAGTGCTCAGAATGATTTCCTTCATCTCTTCTGCCCGGAAACCCGCAGCTATAAGCGATGCTACAATTGAACCCGATGATGTTCCGGCAACGCGGTGAAAGCAGGCTCCGTGGTCTTCAGCTGCCTTGACAGCTCCAGCCAAAGATATACCTTTGACACCACCGCCCTCAAAAACCCCATTAATCAGCATAAGAAAACCCCCATCCGCACACAAGTCTATTGCTTATGTATGTTGACGGGGGCTGTATATATGCTATTTAGCTGAATTAATTCCATAATAGGATTGCAGCAGCGTAATAAGGCCGAGCGGATTTCTTCTTAAATCTTTAGCGCTGAAAAAGATACTGCCTGATATTTCTGGAATGCTCTCATTATATTTGAGCTGGTCGATAATTTCCTGCGCGCTGTTCCAGCCAATTTCAGGAGAATTAATTTTGTAGGGTGCATGGCCGATGTACAGCTTTACATCGGTTCCTTTGACTTCATTGGCCCACCAATCCGCCAAAATATCATAACGAACGATCGTCCTCGTCATGCTCCAATAAATTTGCGGGGTTACATAATCAATCCACTCATTCTGAATCCACTTGCGTACATCCGCGTAGGTGCTGTCGTAAGCTGTAACGCTTGCCTTTGTATTTGAGCCTGTAACATCACTGGCTTGGTTTCTCCAAACTCCAAAAGGACTTATTCCATATGAGAGACCTGGTTCCTCCTGGTGGATGCGATTTCCCAGCTTTTGAACGAAATCATTGATGTTATCCCTGCGCCAATCACCTTTATTATTCAGCCTCATTGGATTATAAGTCTGAAACGTACTGTCATCGTTAAACTTGGTCGAGGCTGTCTCACCTGTCGGATAGAAATAATCATCCAAATGTACGCCATCAATATCATAGCCGCGTACAACTTCCATGATCGTATCCAAAATATGCTCTCTGGCTTCCGGAATACCCGGATTAATGTACAGCTTACCTCCGAATTTCACGATCCAGTCCGGATGCTCATTCGCTACATGATTAGCTGGCAGCTTCGCTGTATCGGTACCTGTGCTTGCCCGGAACGGATTAAACCACGCATGAAACTCCATTCCTCTACGATGCGTCTCTTCAATTAAAAATTCCAATGGGTCATATCCTGGATCTTTCCCGACTGTACCAGTCAAGAAGGATGACCAGGGAACAAGCTTGGAAGGATAAATACTATCTGCAGAAGGACGTACCTGTACAAAAACGGCATTGATCCCCATCGCCTGCACATCATCGAGCAATGCAATGTATTCGGCCTTCTGAGCCTCTACATTCCCATAAGAGGCTTTACTCGGCCAATCAATATTGGATACTGTTGATACCCACACACCCCGCATTTCCTGACTTGCCGGTGTGCCGGAGTTATTCTGATCAGACGGTTGCTGCGGTGTTGGATTATCAGGACTGCCGTTATGATCAGGATTCGAGTCTGCATCTGATGTCAGCGAGATGGTTCGGAGGCTTTGATTCCAGGTTACCTGTAAACCGAGCTGCTCGCTTACAAAACGAATCGGAACCATCGTACGACCGTTTACAATTTCAACGGACACATCCAGACCAATCTGCTCCCCGTTGACTTGAGCCGTTTTTTTGCCGATCGTCAGGGCTAATACATTGCCATCCTTCTGAATCGTGGCTGTTTTGGATTGCTGATTCCAGGCAACCTGTGCACCCAGACCCTCTATGATGACGCGTAATGGTACTAACGTCACATTCTCTTTAGGCTTAATATACGGAGAAGTATCACTTGGTACCAGAGTACCATCCAAATAGATTTGGATTTCCTGCGTCGAAGCGGC
>RCUU01000236.1_pt1 | contig 32340 bp, 17 predicted proteins | sample 2166211 | NCBI WGS metagenome assembly RCUU01 (sample SAMN09932620, study PRJNA488358) | compost metagenome | feature: garden; material: soil; isolation source: compost soil in phenylacetic acid-enriched culture | place: Germany: Experimental Botanical Garden Goettingen | collected 2016-01-27
AGCTTAAATAATTGTGACGAAAATAGTAACATTTGTGAAATCATGAACAAAATTTGAACTTTCTTAAAATAACCTTAAGGCGCACCGTTACTGTGATCTTTATCATACGCCAAGAGTGTTGTAACAATTTGATCACATATATTTAACTGAATGTACATTTTTAAGGACGATTATAGATTTTATTACAAAATATGTATTTTGCATTATGGGTAAGTAGTTCTTACTATAGATACAGGTTAATGTTTGCCCGCAACGATCGGCGAATGAAAAGAACTATTGAAGGAAGGAGTTCTATATGAAAAAAAAGGGACCGTTATACGCTTTGTTTCTCAGCCTCATCCTCCTCCTGCCGGGATGCAGTTCACTCACCGTTCTGAACCCGAAGGGGCCGTCTGCCCGAACTTTGTCTGACACAATCATCCTTTCCATTCTAGTGATGCTTGTAGTTTTGGCAGTTGTCTACATCTTATATATCTTTGTGCTGCTGAAGTACCGGGCCAAGAAAAGCAATGAAGGATACATTCCGGAGCATGAGGAGGGCAATAAGGTGCTCGAAGCGATCTGGATCATCATCCCGATCATTATCGTGGCCTTCCTGTCCGTCGTGACAGTCAAAACGACCAACGCCGTCGAGAATCAGGCCGAGGAGTACAAAGACCAGACTCCGCTGGTGATCTACGCCTCCTCCTCCAACTGGAAATGGCATTTCAGCTATCCGGAGGAAGGCATTGAAACCGTAAACTATGTGAATATGCCGGTGCACCGGGCGGTAGAGTTCAGAATGTATTCATTCGGTTCCATTACCAGTCTGTGGATTCCGCAGCTTGCCGGGCAAAAGTACGCTATGAGCGACATGCTCACCACGCTTCACCTTTCCGCAGATACAGAAGGCTCTTATATGGGCAGAAATGCCAACTTCAGCGGTAAGGGCTTCGCCCACATGGAATTTGAAGCGCTCGTCATGAGCAGCAAGGATTATGACGCCTGGGTAAAAGAGGTCAAGGAAACCGCTCCGAAGCTTACGGAAGAGGAATTCAAAGGCCTGCTCGCCACCGATTATCTTGGACGCAAAACCTATTCGTCCACTCATCTTGAATTCAGCCCTCCTCCGGGAGACCATGGCGAGCACATGAGCGGTGAAGGCAAAGAGATGGATATGGATAACGGAAATATGGATCATCAGGACAATAAAGAAATCCATCCTTCACCGGAGCCTTCCAGCGAGACAGAGTTCGACAGTGAACCGAACCCGGAAGTCGAACAGCCGCTGCCAAGCTCACCGGTGGATGAACATACGCACGACAGCAATTCGTAATGGAATGCTCGATGAAACAACCTGAAAGGAGCCACCCTAATGGATTTAGAAAAGTTTAAGGTTCACGGCGAACCCTTAATATATGGAGCCATGATCAGTATCGCACTCGCTACCATCGGGATTCTCGTCGGGCTTACCTATTTTAAAAAATGGGGCTACCTGTGGCGTGAATGGCTGACTACGGTCGACCATAAGAAAATCGGCGTCATGTATATCCTGGCCGCCCTGCTCATGCTGTTCCGCGGCGGCGTGGACGCCATGATGATGCGTCTGCAGACCGCAGCACCGGAAATGAAATTCCTCGATGCGCAGCATTATAACGAGGTCTTTACCACCCACGGTCTGATCATGATCCTCTTCATGGCCATGCCGTTTATCATCGGTCTGATGAATGTTATCGTACCGCTGCAAATCGGCGCCCGTGACGTGGCCTTCCCGCGCCTCAACGCCGTCAGCTTCTGGCTCTTCTTCTTCGGGGCCATGCTGCTTAACATTTCGTTCGTCATCGGCGGATCGCCGGATGCCGGATGGTCAGCCTACTTCCCGCTGGCGAGTCTGGAGTTCAGCCCGACGGTCGGTAACAACTACTACTCCCTGGCGCTGCAGATTTCCGGTATCGGGACACTGATCACAGGCGTCAACTTTATCGTAACGATTCTCAAGATGCGTGCTCCAGGCATGAAGCTGATGAAAATGCCAATGTTCACCTGGTCCGTGCTCATTACGAACGTCATTATCGTTTTTGCCTTCCCCGTGCTGACCGTGGCGCTTGCACTGATGATGTTCGACCGCCTGTTCGGCTCCCAGTTCTTCACGATGGCCAACGGCGGGATGGATATGCTCTGGGCCAACCTGTTCTGGGTATGGGGCCATCCGGAGGTATATATCGTTATTCTTCCGGCATTCGGTATTTACAGTGAAATTATTGCCACCTTCTCTAAAAAGAACCTGTACGGCTACACCTCCATGGTGTTCAGTATGCTGATTATCTCGCTCCTGTCCTTCCTGGTCTGGGCTCACCATTTCTACACCATGGGTCAAGGCGCAATGGTCAACAGCTTCTTCTCGATAACGACCATGGCGATCGCAGTGCCGACAGGGGTAAAAATATTCAACTGGCTGTTTACGCTCCGAAAAGGGCGAATCACCTTCACTACACCGATGCTGTACACCCTGGCATTTATTCCGATCTTCACCATCGGCGGGGTGACCGGTGTCATGCTGGCGATGGCCAGTGCCGACTACCAGTACCACAACACCATGTTCCTGGTTGCGCATTTCCACTACGTGCTGATTCCGGGCGCCGTGTTCGCCGTTATTGCCGGGTTCCACTACTGGTTCCCGAAAGTGTTCGGCTTCCGCCTGAACGAACGGCTGGGCAAGCATTCCTTCTGGTGGATCGTGATTTCCTTCAACGTCACCTTCTTCCCGCTGTTCTTCCTGGGACTCATGGGGATGACGCGGCGGATGTACACCTATTCCGAGGAATCGGGCTTCGGTCCGCTCAATATGCTGTCCTTCGTGGGCGCAGTGGGTCTGGCTATCGGCTTCGTGCTTCTGGTCTACAACATCTACTGGAGCACACGCTACATGCCGCGGGACACTACAAGCGACCCTTGGGATGGACGCACTCTGGAATGGGCTACTCATAGTCCTATGCCAGTCTACAACTTTGCGATTGTGCCGAAGGTTCAAACCCGGGACGCATTCTGGTCCGCCAAGCAGGAGAATATACCACTGTTCGAGGACAAAATTACCAAAATTCACATGCCGAGCAACACCGGCAAGCCTTTTATCCTGGGTGTGATTTTCTTCTTCCTCGGATTCTTCCTGGTCTTCAGCATGTGGATTCCTGCGATTGTCGCCGGAGTGGGTGTGCTGATTATGCTGGCAGCCATGTCCTTTGACCGGGATCACGGCTACTACATCCCAGTGGAAGAAGTTATTGCTACAGAAAAGAAATTGATGCGGGGTGAGACTGTATGAAAATAGATGCGTCCAAGCCGCTGGAATACTCTACAGAAGAGAACAGCAATAAAATCTTCGGCTTTTGGGTTTTTCTCGGAGCTGAAATTCCGTTGTTCGCTACCTTGTTCACGGTATACTTTGTCATGGTGGACCGTTTTGCCAGCGGACCGAGCGGAAGTGAACTGTTCGAAATCGGCCCGGTGCTGATTGAAACCTTCCTGCTCCTGACCAGCTCGTTCACGATCGGTCTGGCGGTCCACGCCATGCGTCTCGGCTATAAGAAAGCGATGATGATCTTCATGGCCATCACTCTGCTGATGGGTCTCGGCTTTATCGGCATTGAAATCACCGAGTTCGTCACTTATGTGCACGAAGGCGCCACGCTGCAGACCAGCGGCTTCCTTTCCAGTCTGTTCGTCCTGCTGGGAACGCACGGTGCACACGTCAGCTTCGGCTTCCTGTGGGGAACGGCAATTATGATTCAGGTGTGGCGTCAGGGCATCAACCCGGCTACAGCTAACAAAGCATTTATCTTCTCACTGTTCTGGCACTTCCTGGACGTGGTCTGGATCTTTATCTTCAGCTTCGTCTACCTGAAAGGACTGATGTGACATGATGAAGCAACTGTTTCCAATTCGCCATGTGATGGGTTATCTGGCCTCTCTGGTCCTTTCTGCAGCAGCGTTGATCGTTATCTATGGTGATCTTTCCAAGGGTGCCAATATGGCCGTTCTGCTGGTCACAGCTATTATTCAAGCTTCCCTGCAGCTGTTCGTATTCATGCACATCGGGGAATCGGCAGATACTAAGAAAGAGCTGTACATTAATATCGCCTATGCGCTGTTTGTGGGTCTGGTCACCATTTACGGTACCTTGTACATCTTCGTATGGGGCTGGTACGCTTAAGGCCAGAATGAATTCAATGCTTCGGGTTTCAATAAAAAGCGGTCCGCTCCGGGATTCACTGCCGGGGCGGGCCGCTTTTTGCGTGTTCAGATATTCGCTGAGATTAAGTATACTTATTCCCACTAAAAGTCTCTGCCGGGCTCTTTTGAGCCGATTTAAGTTTACTAATTCCACTTCACTCCGTAGCAGCACTCCGCAACCAGCCTGCTTGCACCGACCAGATGACTGCAAAATCAAACAGGCCTCCAGAGCATAACCTCCGGAGGCCTGTTTGTTGACTAACTAAGCTTGAAGCGTGCCAAATTCACTTGCAAATTCCCGGCGAGTGATGCCAGGTACTGGGCCGACATCGACATTTCGCCCATCGCGGTCAATAGCTCTTCACTGGCAGCGCTGTTAGCCTGCACCTCTTCCGCACTCTTACGGGACACTTCGCTTGCCTGTTTCATTGCCTGAGATACTGTAAGCGCTTCGAGGGAAACATGCCCGACAGCCTCACGGATCTCCTCCGTCTGCTGTGCAGCGGCCCGTATGGAATCCTGAATCGTCGTAATAATGATATTGATCTCCTCGGAAAGGCTGCCCAGGCTGCTAACCCTCTCCTGGCTGAAGAAGACACTGGAATGGAGCTCCTTCATCTGTGCAAGGATTATCTCCACAGCATCAGCTCCACGACCGGTGGACATGGCCGCCTCCGCCATCAGACCGGACATTTCATGGCTGCTTCGTTCGACGGCGGCAATCGCCTCCGCCATCGCCTGCACAGAATGTGCAGCGCGGTCAATCGTCTCCACCTGCACATCGAAACCGGCAGCGGTGCCGCCGGACGTTTCGGCAATGATTTGCGAGGCCCGGGCGGTCTGCTCCGTACTGGCGCTCATTTCCTGCGAGGAGGCTGACAGCATCTCGGTACTCTCCACTATTCCCTGCATCATAGTCATCAGGCTTGACAGCATTGCGTTGAACGAGCTGTTGATCTGTCCGATCTCGTCCCTTGACTGATAGGCAGCCTCTGCGGTAAGATCCCCTGTCTCTGCACGTTTCATAAGAGCCTGCAATTCCTTCAGCGGGTTTGCAATCATGCTTGAGATGATGAAGCCGGCACCCAGACCGAGCAGCAAGGCAGCTATAACCAGCACAATGCTCAAGGTCATGAAGCTTTTGGCATTCTGCTGGCTTGTCCCGTTATGCTCTTGAGCATCTTGAACCAGCAGCACGGCAGTATCATCAAGCAGACTCACCATGAGCTTCCGCGATTCACTGAAACTGCTCCCCGAGAAGATCTGATAACCTTCATTTTTAAGCTTCTTGCCGGCCAAATGGACGACACTGTCACGCTGTACCCGGTAATCCGGAAGCAGGGACAGATACTCATTTATTTTACCCGATACCTCTTTGTTGCTGAAGGATATGGCCTTTAGCTGGGCAATCAGTTCATTGTTGGTGTTGATAGACTTCCCGATAGCTGCGATAAGCTCTTGGTTCTTGGCATCGTCCTTGGTAATCAGAAACTCCAGGAGAAAAGACTCAATCGCCCGGTTGTTTCCGCGTATTTCCGTAATCAGATAGATCGGCTGCACATTTTGGCTGTAGGTTTTATTGGACTGTGCTGCCATTTGCTTGGTAGTGATCATGCCCGCTGCTCCGACCCCAAGAAGTATAAGCACAAAAATCGTTACCAGCAATATCATTTTATGTCTAACCTTAAGATGTCTCATCTGTCCTGCTCCCGCCCTTTTCATCTCCTGCTGTATCTAATTTATCGGAGATTAAGGTCGAAAGTATGATGTTTTCACTGAAAAATATGTCGAAAAAGAGAATAATTTATTGTTTTTTGTGACTATATGACTAAATAAGCGCGGCCAAAAAATTAAAAACAGGTGCAAGGCTGCCCTATCGAGTAGCTGAAGCTGGCCAACGCTACCAATTTCAAGTTTCAATCTATATAAAAGCTTAGGATATCGCGCCGCTATATCCGGTAAATGCGGTGAGATCTCTTCCCCTGCCTCACTCCTGCAGCAAGCCGTACTTTTTGCGGAACCGCTTCAGCACTTTGGTCCAGCCCCCGGCCAGAACAGCCAGAAAAAAGACATTGGACAAGGCATGGGCGAGGTCCAGATAAAAGCTTGACGCATACGCGGCAGCCACAAGCCCCCAGCTGAACGCATCCGGCAGACTGATCAGATACCAGATATTCATAATCCAGCCGAACAAAAAGCCCCAGACGAAGCCGAAGGCAAGCATTCCGGCCTTTTTTTTCATCCACCAGGTATTGCGCAGCCAGCCTGCGGTCAGACCGACCATGCCCCAGGCGAACATTTGCCAGGGCGTCCAGGGCCCCTGCCCAAAGTAGATATTGGACACCAGCGCGGCCACCGCACCGATAATGAAACCGGCTTCCGCCCCAAAGACATATGCCGAAAGAATAACAATGGCAGAGACCGGCTTCACACTGGGCAAGGCGGCAAAAGGAATCCGGCTGACCGCAGCGACAGCGGAGAGCACTGCCAGCAGCACCAGCTCTCTGGATTCAAGCGGACGCCGTTCCAGACGGATGAACAGCGGCAGCAGAGCTACCGCCAGCAGCACAAGGCTGAGCAGCATATAATGGCGGTCCTTCAGCGCTGAGGTGAGCGCAAGGCCAGCCACAAACAGACCGAGGGCAATCAGGAGCGGGAAGCGAAAGCGGGCCATGTGTTCATCACATCCTCTATTGTTAAGGCTTGCGGCAGCAGCTCTCTTGCCATACGGTTGACCACCGTTGTGTAGAAATAGTTGCTGCTGAAAAACTCCGCCGGTGTTCCCTCGGAGGTAATACCGCCGTCGAACAGCATCGCACAGCGGGAGGCATATCTCGCGGCAAACTCTATATCATGCGTCACTAGCAGGATGCTGACTCCTTGTCTCCGCAATTCTCCAAGCAGCACTGCGAACCGCTCCTTGGCCCCTGGGTCGAGTCCCTTGGTCGGCTCATCCAGCAGCAAAATCCCGGGGCCCAGCAGCATCACCATGGCGAGTGCCAGCTTCTGCTGCTGCCCGCCGCTAATGTCATGCGGATGGCTAAGCAGAACGTCTCCGAGCTGAAAGATTTCGAGGAGCCGGGAAATTTCCCGGCCCGCCTCTTCCTTCGGTATTCCGGCATAATCCGCCATCTGCTGCAGCTCTTCCTGAACCGTATCATAGCTGAAGTAGAGCAGCGGATTCTGGGCCAGGAAACCGCTTGTAACCCCCTTAGCGAGTGTTACCTTGCCTCGCTGGGGCTTAAGCAGACCGTTCAGGACATGCAGTAGCGTTGATTTTCCGGTGCCATTCCCGCCCATTACGGCCAGCAGCTCTCCCCGGTACAGGGATAACGACAACTTCTTGAGCACCTCTGCTCCGTCCTTGCTGTAGCGGAAGGTCACTTCCCGGCAGCTGAGCAGCAGCTCGGAAGAAGGTGCCGGAGCGGAGAAGCGGGAAGCGCCTGCAGCTTCAGCTGTAAATGCAGTACCCGTTTCCATGCCGGGCTCTGTCTTAGCCAGCGAATGCAGCCAGCGTTTGCCTTCACGCACAGTCAGGGGGATGGACTCGCGCGGCGCGGAAGCTGCATCCGGCTCAAGTGCCAGGAACAGCCTCGCAGCAGTAGGCAAATACACCATACGCGGAGCATGAGGCTCCAGGCCGGACTCACGTACGAAATCGCGGGGCGTTCCCTGGAACCGCAGCTTCCCTTCCTCCAGCAGCAGCACCCGGTCAGCCAGCGGCAGCACCTCCTCTAAGCGGTGCTCGCTGATGATCACCGTCACTGACATCTCCTCGTTCAGCCGGTGCAGCGTCTGAAGGAACTCCCGCGCAGCAACCGGATCGAGCTGCGAGGTCGGCTCGTCCAGCAGCAGCAGCTTGGGCTGCAGCAGCAGGACAGAGGCCAGGTTCAGCAGCTGCTTTTGCCCTCCGGAGAGCTCATGCACCGATTTGTACAGCAGCGGCTCCAGCCCGAACAATCCGGCGATCTCCGCCAGCCTGCTGCGCATTACCGCAGGCGGATAGCCCATATTTTCCATCGAAAAGGCCAGCTCATGCCACACGGTATCCATCACGATCTGCGCATCGGGGTTCTGGAACACCATGCCGATTTCTGCGGCTGCAAACTCCGCTGGCAGGCCGGAAAGCGGCTGTCCTTTGTAAGCGACCGTTCCGCTGGCCTTGCCCACGGGTGCAAGCTCGCGTTTCAGATGGCGCAGGAGCGTGGTTTTGCCGCCGCCCGAAGGGCCGAGAAGCACGACAAACTCCCCTTCCTCTACCGTAAATGAGAGCTCATGAAGTGAGTCCCTGTCTTCCTCGGGATAGCTGAAGGATAAACGCTCCGCCGCGAGGATCTCCATAACCATTTCTCCTTTCCTTCCAGGGCCGGCGGCGTCAGCACGAACAAGCAGAAGCTTGCATACATTGCGGCATCGGCCCAGCCAAAGTGCACCGGCTTCATCCGCGGGTAAATTTCCAGCACCCCATACCCTTTCATCCAAAAAAACAGCGGGATCAGTCCGCTTACCGCCAGCAGCAGCAGAGTGGCTTTATCCTGCAGGTCCAGCTTATAAATTCCGTATACACTTCGTTTACGGATACCGTAGCCGCGCGCTTTCATCGAGTCCGCCGTCTGTAGCGCCTCCTCCAGCGACCAGGTCAGCAGCACCTTCAGCAGCGTCATGCCGTCCCTCATTCTGGAGCGCAGGCTGCCCTTGCCCACATCCACTCCCCGGATTCGCTGGATCATGGTAATCTGTCGCAGACGCCGCTGGAACAAAGGTACAAAGCGTATAGCCATCAGCGTCAGCAGGGTGGTCCGGGGAGCAGCCGCAGCGAACAGATACATGAATTTATCCGTTGTGACCGTGTAGTTGTAAGAAATGAACAGCAGAAAAATAGTCATCAGGACCGCCATCATCATCAGCCCGTACAGAACGGCTTCCAGCGTAATCGGCTGATCCATAAAATAAAACAGAATATGCGCACCCCTGTGTGAAAACAAGGGATTCAGCACCGCTACGGAAACGGCCATCAGCAGATAAAAAGGCAGTCCGCGCAGCAGCTGCCGTCCCTGCTCCTGCAGCACCAGCAGCAGGGTCAGTCCAGCAATCTCCGTAGCCAGGAACAGGGGATGAAACACCAGGGTGGCGAACAGCAGCAAGCCTGCATAATAGAGCAGCGCCACCGAAGGATGCATCGCACGGAAGCCGCTGCTCATTGCACTTCCGCCCCTACATCCTTGCCCAGATCCAGCGTATACAGCCACTCTACGGTATCGCCTGGCTTCAGTGTGTAGCTGCCTGCCCCTTTGCCGGGCACCTCACCATTGACCTTGTAGATCCAGCCGCTCTCCGGGCCATGGTCAAATTCATACAGATTATCGATTCCTTCGACATAAGCGAAGCTTTTGGCTCCCTGGTATTCCATCTGAATTTTATTGTTGCGGGTGACGCGCTTCAGCAGCTCCAGCGCACTCTCGCCGTCCTTGACATCAACTGCAGCTGCCGCAAAAATCGTCCCGTGCTCCTCGTCTCCGACAATGGAGAACGTGACGGTATTTACAGCCCCGGCAGGCTTCGCCGGGGCGGCTGAAGCGGCGGCCGTCGGCTGTACAGCCGCCGATGGCGGTGCCGTGGCGGCAGGCTTCGCTGACGCCGCCGGTTTGGTGCCGGCGGACGGCTTCGCGCCGGCTGCAGGCTTCGCGGGCCCGGCCGAGGCTTTCGCCGTGGCCGGAGCCGCGCTGTCCGGCGCCGGCTTGGCAGCCGCCGGCGCGGCAGTGCTGCCCGTAACGGGAGCAGGCTCCGTTACGGCAGAGGTGGACGGCGCGGGCTTGGCAACCGCGCCGGATGAGGCGGGCGGCGCAGATGAAGCCGCCCCCTGGGGTGTCCCGGCGGCGGGTTCCGCGCCGGGCGGCGGGGCCGTGCCGTCCGCAGTAGCGGAAGGCACGGGGCTTGCGGCGTCCCCGGGGAGAGGGGACGCCTGGCTGTCTGGCTGCGGGCTCTGCACCGCAGCCGTATTCGCGGCGGGGCTCTGCTCCCCGCCGGATGTGTCTGCGCCGGCTGCGCAGCCGGCGAGCAGCAGCGCGGCGGCCAGAAGCAGCAGCGGGTAGGACAGCCATTGCTGGATGGACTTGGACATAAACATGGACACCTCCGATAAATAACCCCACAAAGTGAGGCTTTTGCATGGAAGCTGATACAGGTACTTTGCGGGGACCCCAATATATACTTTCTGATATGACAAAAAAGGGAAAGGAACGGGGCTGCAGACTGCTCCCCCGTTCCGTTCTTTTGGCAATATGATTAGTGGTGAAACGGGCACAGTCTCCACCCGCCTAACCTGTGGACAGAAAGGCCGAAACTGAAAATGAACATGTACTGCAAACCCGCACGCCCCCAGCCCATACTCAGGCATGAACGAAGGCCGAGATGTTAGCCATAGGATAATCCAAACACACTCTTGTTGTTACAGCACATCCTCGCATCTGGTATTGGCTGTTACAGCATTCCTTGGCACCTAGTATTGGCTGTTGATCAACGCTTTGCTGGATTTATTGCAGGTAGCTGTATTTCGTGCAGTTAATAAGGTGCTAAACCACGTACTCTTAATGTTAATTGTATTTTGTACAGTTAAAAATATCAGAAACGCCTCTTTTACTAAATGTAAGTTTACTTAAATGTACAAAGTACAACTAAATGAGTTTCAACCCATAAAATGGACACTTTAGTTGTACCAAATACAGTTAGGGGACAGAGGAACACCCGCAACAGAAGACAAGGCTGGCTCAATCTCTCGGTACTTTGATACGCCGGCCGTTAATGCGCCAGCCTCTGTTACCCAGACGTTGATACGCTAGCCTTTATTGCCGCCAGCTTGATTCGCTAGCCTTTTAAGTACCGTCGTTAATCAACTCCTGCTGAAAGCAGGAAGCGCTTATGGCAGCCTTACTGCCACAACTGCCGCCATTTCCCTGGTCACACCGGACGCCGGGTCGAAGGTTCCTCCGAATCCGGTCATGTAGCCCAGCTCCGTTACTGTACGGACAGCGGATAGCGCATAGCTGCTGATCCGGCCTTCGTCCGTAAATTTCACGGCTTGCGGGGCTGCCGCAGCAGCTGTATTTTCCAGCTTGAGCGCTCTCGTGATCATGACAGCCATATCCTGGCGGGAAATGACGCCGTTCGGATTAAAGGTTGTGGCCGTGATCCCATCGACAATACCGAGCTCTTTCGCTTTCAGCACTACTCCATAATACCATGCGCCGGTCTTAACGTCGCTGAATACCGGTGCGCTATTCACTGCAGAAGGCTCGTTATGGGTAAGTCTCAGCAGCAGGGCTGCAAATTCCGCCCGGGTAATCTTCTGCTTCGGCGCAAAGACCAGACTGTTCCCGCTGATGCCCTCCATCAGCTTCTTGCCGTAAGCCTGGTGTACGGATTCCAGCGCCCAGGCCGAAATCAGGTTCTCGTCGGTGAACACCGCCCCGCCGGTCACCCCGGAAGGAGAAATGCTGAACAGCTTCGCCTCACCCGCCAGGTAACGGTTATATGCGGTCAGGGCCAGCAGCGCCTGCTCGGTGGCTACGCTGTTAGCCGGTTGTCCCAGTGTATGGGCATATCCGCCGTCCGCTTGACGGAAGGAAGCCAGATGGCTGAGCAATCCGCCTTTGGCTTTGACAAACCGCGAGTCATTCGGACCGATACCCGCTGTAGCCAGTGCAATAATAACCTGCGCTGTGCTCTCACTGTTTTCTACACCTGCCTGCTTATAGCCGCCGTCTTCCTGCTGCTGCTGCGACAGCCAGGCAATGGCTTTGTCTATTGCTGCTGCCACTGCCGTCTGAGCAGTGTGAGCTGAAAGCGCGGTAACCGCCATGGCAGTGATATCCGGATCTGCTGTTCCGCCTGCGGTCAGCGGGAAGCCGCCATCCTTGCTTTGAACTTCCAGCAGGGACTGAACCAGATGCTCTTTGGTCCACTTGGCATTCGAAGGCACCGTATAGGAGCCGCTGTCCAGGGCGATCAGGGCAAAGATCAAGCCGTTGCTGCCCTGGCTGGTCATATTGTCATTGTTGTAGATTTTCTCAATCAGGTTATAGCCGCCGAACTTCTGCGGATCTGCACCCGCAGCGGCCACACCCAGCACCAGGCGCTCATAGTCCGTAACCTTACGGAGCTGGCCCTGGCTGGCTGACAGCTGCTCCTTGACACCTTCCAGATAAGCAGCAGGCACCGCATGGCCCGAGCGGGACAGCCCGACAGCCTGCCAATCACTTAGCTCTTCTGCCGCACTTATCCCCTTCGCTGTAGCGGCAATGTCGCTCTTCAACTGCTCTGGCCGGGGCTCCCACTTGCTGCGGTCGACTACAGCGTAATCTGTAAAGTGGCTGATTTTGCCGGTAAGAACTCCCGTTTTGGCATCCAGAACGGAAGGAACCGGAATCCAGCGGCCTGTGGCCGGATCGAGCCAAGCCAAAGCCAGGTTGGCTGGATTGCCAACTGTCACAGGCACTGTAACCGACAAATCAACCGGCTTCACAAATTTCGTCCCGTCCGGTCCGAACGTATAGATACCCGACACCAGCTCGCCGCGGCTGGATCTGTTCTCCTTCATGCTGATCTTCACTGTTCCGGAAACCGCTCCGGCAGGAAGCAGCAATTGCACCTCACTGCCGCTGTCCTTCAAAACCGCAGCCGCACCAGGAGTAACCTCCTGCTCGAAGACAGCGGTATTTGCGGTTAATTTTTGACTCAGAGCTGCCGCTTCAGAGGCCGTCATTGGCGCACCCGAATTCGTAACGGCTGTCGTCTGCCCTACCTGATTCAGCGGGAGGGTGTTGTCTGCTGTGATGCCGACCGCCGGAACCGTTCCGGCTACCGTTCCACCACTGCTGCCCGGGCCATCCGCAGGCTGTCCAAGATCCGCTCCTCCGTCCGTCGTGTAGCGCCACACCACAACGTCGCCGCTGCTCAGCTTATATCCTCCGGCGCTGTAGTTCGGGAAAACTCCGTTTACCGAGTACATCCATCCGCTTTTGGGGCCCCGGTCATTCTCCGCCAGACCATCGATGGAGATGATATACACACTGTCACCGCTGCCGCCGCTGACCACCCGGCTTCCCAACTGGCGGATCAGCAGGCTGTACGCCGTTTCTCCAGCATTCAGAGTTACTGTGGTACCGGACAGAATCGTTCCCTTTGCGCTATCGCCAATGACCGAAATCGTGGCCGATGCCGGCTGAGGCACCACTGCCGGATCAGCAACCGTCAACGTTTGCGTGTAGCGGGCGATCTTCGGCGTGCTGTCCGCAACATATCCCGTTACAGCAAGCGTGTACGCACCCGCAGGCAGCCCCTTGTCAAGGGTAGCTGCGCCCTTCTCATCCGTTGTTACGGTTATGCTGCCAATGGTCACTTGTACGCCTGCTGCTGGCGTAACCACCGGATCAGAGGTATACGTCTTATCGTTCCATACCCACTGCTTCTGGGCAACCGTTACCGTGAACGCTTCGCCTGGTTTAGGCTGGGCTGCGGACAACGATACGGAGTTGATAACCTGGGTAGCTCCCCCGCCGTAATAGACCAGCACATGATCGGAAGGCTGGAGGACGAACGCTCCCATTCCCACAGACGGATAAATCCACTCTCCGCCGCGGGAAACCACAAAGCTCCAATACCCGTCATACGTTCCACTCTGAATTCCATTGATGCCCGAAACATAGCTGCCAAAAGAGGACTCCGTAATATCCAGCGGAATATTGCCGGCTGCCGCCAGCTTCTTCAAAGCGTCCAGTGCATCAGCCGCTTCCAGCGTGCCTTCGGTGATGGGGCCTTGCGGACCTTCAACCGATACTGTGGCCTTTACACTGAGAGGAGCTACCTTAAGCGCCTGTGTATATTTTGCAATCTTCGGCGCCTTTCCTGCAACGTATCCTGTAACGGCAAGGGTATAGTCTCCTGCAGCAAAGCCCTTTGCAAACTCGGCTTTGCCGTTTTGATCTGTTGTTGCCGTCTTGTCACCAATCGTCACCTGAACACCGGCAGCGCTTGAAGTTACCGGTTGGGAAGCGGAACCGTCCCATACCCAAGTTTTTTGGGTGACCGTGACTGTAAAAGCTTCACCCTCTTTAGGCTGCGCCTTGGAAAGGGCCACTTTATCAACAAGCTGCGTGCCGCTGCCCGCATAATAAACCAGCAGCCGGTCTGATTCCTTCAACTTGAAATCTTTCATGCCTACATCGGCGCTTACCCATTCACCGCCGCGGGAGACCGCGTACATCCAGCCATCATAGCCGCCGGTAGCTCCGGCATAGATGCTGCCAATGCCAGTAACATAAGCGCCAGAAGGATTCGTAATCGGCAAACCGTTCACCGCAGCTACTTTTTCCAGCGCTTCGAGAACATTGCCCGCATAGGCACTGCCTTGGCCCAGTGTCTTCTCAGGCCCCTCGATGGTAAGAGGCACATAGACCAGCGGATTCTGCGCTACCGGCTTAGAGAAGTCATACAGCTTGCCGTTCGTTCCACCGCTGAACAGATTGTAGGCCACCAGGGCTTGCAGACCCTGTTCGGTAGCCAGCGCGTTGGCGCTGCCCCCCTGATTATGAGCAAAAGCTCCATTTGCCAGCCGGAAGCTCAGCAGCCGTTGTAGCAAGTCCGCTTCGTTTTTGGCAAACTCGCCGCTGGCAGGGTCCACTCCAAAGGAGGACAGGCCGATAATGGCCTGTGCCGCACTTTCACTGCTGTCCCCGTAGCCGCCGCTGCTGTCCTGTTTGGCTGCCAGCCAGGCTACTGCTTTTTGTCCCGCTGTCGCAGCAGCCGGGTCATTCTTGTGGGCAGCAAGCGCGGTCAGGACAATAGCCGTCATATCCGGATCGCTCGCTCCCGGGAACAAAGCAAAACCGCCATCGCTATTTTGCTTGGACAGAATTTCGCTTAGCAGTGCAGCCTGGTTCCATTTGGCGTCTCCGGGAAGCGTGTAGCTGCCGGAGTCCAGCGCAAGCAGCGCGTAGACTGGAGCATTCAGGGACTGGCCGCTGATTTTGTCGCTGTTATAGATACGCTCCAGGAGATTGAAGCCTGCCGCAGAACCGCTGCCGGCAAAATTAGCCGGATCCCCGCCGACCGCCCGCACGGCAAGCACAATCCGCGCATAATCCGTCACATTCGGGAAGCTGCCTCCCGCTGCCTGCACCTTCTGCGCGAGCGACTGGGCATAGCTATCCGGCACCCGGTAGCCGGCCTGGGCCAGGCCGATCGCCTGCCACTCCGACGTCACACCGCCGCTGAGGATATATTCGGCTGCAGAATATATTGCCTGCGAGACAGTTACCTGTCCCCCGGCATCCGCTGCAGCTAAGGCCGCTCCGGCTTCTCCAGCCGCAGAAGTATCTGCCGCATATACTGCGTCCGTAACACTGTCCGTTCCTGTGCCAGCGGAGGCTTCCGCTTCGGCAAAAGCCTGTCCCGCCGGGATAACTGCGGTACCCGTAATCGAAATAACCAGCAATAAGACCAGACCAAGCACAAAAGACTTGGCAGAAAAAATTGTCTTCATCGTCAACCTCTTTCCTTTGTCATGAAATAAATGATTGTTACTGCCTTGCAGTGGACAGCCAAAACAGCATAAAGACCGCCCTTGTTCAGGGCGGCCAGGGAAGAATACAAATTGAAGGCTGCGGTGCTCGAAGCTCCAGACTCCATCCATCTGCATATGTTCCGCATTCTTACCCCACGAAGAATAGAAACGTTCACGAAAAAGGCAGGTCTCCTGGCTTATGCCTCATCGCTGCTCTTGGCCTTCCCATCCTTCTACCCGGACAGTGGCCGCTCTAAGAGCCGCTCCGCATTTACAGTGGCGGGACCGCGCCGGATTTGCACCGTGCTTCCCTTTTAAGCCGATTCTGATTCCATGAATAGAACCGGCACCTTTCCCTATAACTTATTAAATTTTAATATCCATAATCATATCTAGTATTCCCTTGTATGTCTATAGAAAAGCTGTTTCGTAATCAGCACAAAAGCTTCTGGCGCTCTCCAGCAGACCTCTAGCATACCTCCAGCAGACCTCTATCTAGCAGACCTCTAACAGCTTCACGACTGCCTATCTGTACTACAGTTCACAACACAACAATAGTAAAAAGAGTAAACACCACCACAACCTTGCTTGGGTAGATGTTCGGACGGCTAGAGAACTATGCAACAACTGTTGGTTACTGTCCGGATCGTCGGGACTATGCAACAACTGTGGGTGACTGTTCGGATCGTTCGGACTATGCAACAACTCTGGGTACTGTTCGGATCGTTCGGACCATGCAATAACTGTAGGTGACTGTTCGGATTGGGACTATGCAATAACTGTCCGGGGGGAGCACCGCAACCTACTCCCCCTTACACCTTATAGATTCACCCGATGATGGGCAAGTGGAAAAAGGGAACTTATTTCTCCCTCAAATCAACAATTATGAGCTTTAAGTGGAAAAAGGGAACTTAATTAGGCCATATTCCTTCTTCAAGCACGAAATGAGCTGAATTAGTTGTACTTTTTCCACTTAGCCTGCAAAACGCATGGTGCTTGAGGAAATTAGTTAACCTTTTTCCACTTAACTACCCAAGGAGTTCCGGGAAGATACATACGTATGCTTCCTGCTCGAAGTTCTTGATGCTGCCAACTCAGCTTCACCCTGCGCTATACAAATCTGAATCGCAATAAGGTGGAGGTTACACTCCCCATCCATAAAAAAGCCCGATATACCTGATTCTATCGGCATATCGGACTTTTCAGGATAATGTGCTAAGCGCTACTACGCGCCGCTGTGCTTCATTCGGTTTCTGTATCGCCTGTTGCTGTAGGCGAAGGCTCAGCGCTCGGTGAGACATCCGCTCCGGCGCCCGGAGCGCTGTCTGCTGCCGTACCTGAAGCCGGCTTCAGGGTCAGCTTGTAGTCCCCGGCGATGATCATGTCGCCTGCGGCCAGCTTCGCGCCGGCCTCAAGCTGCACCGTCACCTCATAGGACGGTGCTGCCGTGGCTCCCGGCGCGGTGCCGCCCGCCGCCGGTGAAGGTGTGGCCGCGCTGGCGTTCCCGCCTGCGGCCCCTCCGGTGACGGCGCCCGCGTTCGCGCCGTCCTCACTTCCGGCGCCCGCTCCTGCGTCGGCGCCGTCAGTCCCCGCGGGCGCGCTTGCCTCCGCGCCCCCTGCCCCAGCGGCTGAATCCGCGCCGCTGTCCGTCCCGGCCGGCGCATCCGCGTCCGCGCCGGTGCCCGGGCTGGCGGCTGCTGTACCCGCAGCCGCCCCGCCCGAGTCGCCGCCGTCCGTTCCGGCGGCGCCTGCCTCCGGCGACAGGGACAGGCAATTGCCTGTCGTCGCCGTGACCTGGTAGTCCTCCGTGACACCGCCGGAGGACACTACGCTGATCTCCGCAGGCTTGAAGGCGGAGCAGTCAGCCGCAGCGGCAAAGGTGAACACCAGGCCGCTGCCCGTGTCCCCGCCGCCCAGCCGGACGGCGGCGGGAGCCGGAGCGCCAGCCCCGCCGGTGGCGCTTGGCGGTGTACTGCCCTCGGGCCGGGCCGTGTCCGCAGGGTCCGGCCGTAGCAGGCTGATGGCGATAATCGCGCCAATCAACACAATGCCGAGAATGCAGCCGGAGATCAGGATTTGAAATCGGCTGCGGCTGACCCACCGCGCCAGCGGCGAAGCCAGCTGGGAGCGCGCTTCGTTATAGACATTTTGCAGTGCCGGACCTGCGGCAGCGGCATAGCTTTTGCGGAAATCGCGGCTCTTGAACGCCTCGCGGTCACTGCTCTGGAAATACTTCAGAATGGCCCGGCGGTAACCCGGCCACAGCTTTTTATTCGAAATAGAAAATAGCGGATTGCCCTGCGACCAGGCCAGAAAACGGTAGACCGTCTCCTTGTTATTCCCCGCCTTGCGTTTCACCAGCTCCATAAGCGTCTCATAATCCAGAGGTCCATCCTGACGCTCACTGTTGTGGTAGAATGCCAGCGGCAACCGTTCGAAGGGCTCAATGCTGCGGGATTCCTTCAGCCAGCGCCGTCCAAGCAGCTGCACATCATCAAGCTCTCTTGGCGACAGTCCGGCAAAGATCTCCTCCGTCGGCTTCTCCTCCCCGAACCAGCGGTAAGCGGCCCGGAGGGCGTTCGCCTTACGCCGGGTAATGGAGTCCAGCGGCGGCTGCCAGTCGGCGGCATCGCGATAGCGCAGAAAAGAAATATCCAGCAGCTGCTCCTGTGTCAGCTCTTCCAGCGACACCCGGTTCAGCAGGAAGCGGTCCGAAGCCGTCATCAGCTCCTCCAGCAGCGACAGGGCTTCGGGATAGATGCCGCTGCCTCTGCGGCGCTCTTTTTCCGCTTTTTCCACTGAATCATGGATCGCCGCTACCTCCCCCACCGGATTGGGGTTCTGCTGGAGCTTCTCCAGCAGGTACTCCTTCACCGTGTCCCGGACAAAAGACTGCTGCAGCGCCTCCGGCAGGAATCTGCCCCAATGTGTCACAAAACGCAAAATATCAGCCGGGCTTGCCGCCGCAGACAGCCGGGATTCCATATAAGGCTCCAGCAAGGCCCGGCGGAAGACGGGCTGGGCCAGCACTCTTTTGAAAAAAGACGCGCTGAGCTCATCATTGCTCTCAATAATGCCGTAAGCCGCCGCCAGCGCATCTTCACGTCCCGCAGACTGGGCATTCAGCATTCCGTTGATGAAATAATCTACGATTTTGACCCGGTAATTATGGCCCTTTAGCGCAAAATACTCCACAAACCGCTCCATAATTTCCGGTACAGGGATACCTTTTTGGCGGATCAGGTCATATTCGCGGTCAAACCGCTCCAGGAACATATCGTTCAGCCGCACCCGTGAAGTAAGCGCGCCCTCCGGCTTCAGATAGGACAGCAATCCGCCCAGCACTGCTTGCTTGTTCTCTGTGTACAAGCTCTCATTGCCCTGCTCAATTTCATAAAAAACTGCCAGCTCATTGTACAGTGCGAGCGACAGCTTGCGCTCCACACTCTCCCCGGGCAGCAGCGAGTCAGCGAACCGTGCAAAGTCTTCCAGCCCGCGTTCCGGCTCCTTCAATGTCTTCCAGGCCAATTCGGCATACGGCTGGCGCGAGTCGCCAAAATCCGCATTCAGCACCCGGCCCGAAGCCAGATCGAACACAAAATCCTTCTCGATGCTGCGGTCCCCCGGGCGGAGCGAGCCTTTTTCCACGAAGGTCAGATGAATATATTTGCGGCTTTTCGGCTCATTGGCATAGGTGATCACACCCAGCCTGCGGCGGAAATCATAAGGCAGAGACGCGAAAAGCACCTCCGTCAGCTCCACCGCGCGCCGGGACAGCTCTCCGATTGGAACATCCAGGGCTATATACAGCTTTTTCTTGCCCCCTACGGAGATCATCACCGCCTGCAGCAGCGTCTTGAACAGTTCCTCCGTGATGCCGAGCGCGCGCAGGATACTCAGCGGATTTGTCTTCCGCTCCTGCTGTGCAGCAGGGACAGCCGTAAGCTCCGGCAGCGTTCCGCCCAGTTCTCCCGTATAGCCGCCGGCAAAATCCGCATGGAGAAAGTCCCGGTAACCTTCCAGAATCTCCTCCGAGCGGGTGGGCGGCACCACGAAATTATGGGCAAAAAAAGCGCTGCGCTGCCCGGTGAAATCCGCCGCTAAATACCGGCTCTGCCCAATCACCGTATCATTTGTTTCCGTATGGAACAGATGAAGCGCGGCAGGGTACAGCTCCTCATTCTTCTCGCCGCGTGCCGTCAGCTCTGCCGGAGCATCGTAAAGACAGAAGGGATGCAGAATTTTTTTGACAAAATTATTGTCCAGGCTCTCCGACTTCGCTACCGTATCAAATCCTTCTGTCGCCCGGTACACACCACGCCGTTCCCGGGTATACATCTGCTGGGTGATCATGGACCCTGAAAATCTGTTCACGGCCCGTCGCTCCCCTCAATGTAGTTCAGCTTGTGCAGCAGCCAGATGAAAGGCTCGTCCACACGGATCGGGCTGACCACACCTTCTATCCTTTGATTCACCGGATTGCTGCCCAGTGCCGATACGGCAAAATACCCCGTATTCGCAAAATACACATCCATCGTATCCTTGAACGGGCGGTCCACCTTCTCAATGAAGCGGCGGATTTCACCGTCGATGTTATGGAACTCGTCCAGATTCAGCGTTTTGCGGTGCACATAGTTGTTGAACACGTTGCTGTTGGACTTGATATAGTCGCCGTCCTCATCCTTGAGCGAATGCAGCATGTCGCTTTTGGTGAGCACGACCGCCGTCGGGATATCAGTTTTGCTCTTCTCCTGGTAGGCGATGAAATCACCGAACATGGTCAGCACCACATCACGCGGCTCATCATACTGGGAGACCCATTCTCCGGGGCGGTCCCCGAAATTGATCCGGATCTTCTCGCGGATGGAGCGGATTTGCAGCGGGTCAACCATGAACAGGATACCGGCGGAGTTCTTGATATGCTGGCCGTGCAGCCCGAGATAATCCTGATCGACCATCCCTTCACCGGCGACATCGAAGAATACGAGCGTCAGCGGGGGCTTGGACTCATCCTTGAACACAAATTGGAAAATAAACGGCTCCTGCATCTTTTCCTTCTGGGTCGAAGCCAGCAAATCCCCCCGCTCGAACAGCGGTTCTTCGTACAGCGTGCGGAATTTGCGGCTGATCTCGGCATTCAGCGGCATGCAGGCCGCGTCAAAATGCCCTGCCGTCGTATGCTGCAGCGTATGGATCAGCGAGGTCATGTACACCGACTTCCCGACCTGGGAAGCGCCAATGATCGAGATAATGTTGCTCGGCACCTTGCCCGCAGTCACCGGCAGCTCATTGTGGCAGGATGGACAGAGCCGTCTGCGGGTAAGCACACCATAGCGGTCCGTAAGACCGGTCAGCACATGATCGGTATAGTGGTGGTACTCCTCCGGGATATCCGCCGGATTCAGGATAGCCTCCATATCGTCAACCGTATCGAGGCCGAAGCGCTCGCGGTATTTGTTCAGCGCATCGTCTTCACCCAGCGCATAATTCTCGTCATCCTCGCGGCTGTGCATGGCCCGAAACACCACATCCTCCGGCCCGAACCGGGTGAAGCAATAGGGACAGACAATATCATAAAAAAGCGGCCGCGCCTGCGGCTGATTCTTTTTCTTAAACCGGTTAAAAAAAGACATCTCTTGTCCTCCTGAAAGTTTTGTGAGCCTCTGCTCCCTTGAGTCGCTTCGAGCAAAACTCGCTTCGGAAGCATCCGCTAAGTTTTGCGGAACATCCGCTTCTTTCGATAATTTTCGCAGCAGAGCCGCTTCGGAAGCAATGTCTCCCAGGGATATAGAGTGAACTTAAGAATCTAGCTTGAAGTCTGATGAAGACCCTGTGTTTTCAGAGAATCCACCGGACAGACTGCTGCAATTCTCAAGTTCAGCTTATATCGCATGAGTGCTACTGTTCCGGTTCCCTTTAATTCATTATTTGTGCTGAACGCTCGGCAGGCCCTAAGTCCTCAGTTCCTGCGTCCAGCCTGCTGCTTACCTATAACTGCACTTTGTACAGCTATATTAGCCCCCCTGCCTGCCCCCGCTAGTTTAACTGCATTTCATGCAGGTAAAAAGGAGCAAAGCGGCCGATTTGAGATTAATTCCAAAATATAGATGTACAAAGTACAATTAAACTTTTGATTCCACTAAAAAAGCTGCTTTTAACGGTACAAAATGCAGTTTCGGCTCCGCTGATCACTTCTCGGAAGCCACTGTATCAGCCAGCAGCGGTTCCCACCCGCCCTCTGCTCACTCCGGCACCAGTTCGTAATACAAACCGTATTTGCGGCCATCCGTAAAAAAGATGCGCACGGAGTCCTCCTTGCCGATTTCTATCGGCGGCAGAATGATGCGCCCGGCGGCAAAGTCCTGGACGAACGGGAAAAGTACGCCGTCTTCTTTGGATGCAGGGAAGCCGCCCCGTTTCTTGACATAGCACAGCACATCTTTCGATACCGGCACTTCAGCTGTAATCGTCATATGTACTGTTTTTTGCTTACTGAACAGGCTTTTTTTCTGCTGGATGGAATAGTAGATCCGTGCTTTGCCCGCGCTGACCAGCGTTCTGTTCGCCCCATCCCGCTGGCGCACCAGCAAGGTGTCCCCGCCATCGGCAAGCCGGACATAAACGGTATACGCCACCAGGCCGATGTCATCCAGCCGGTCACGGTATCCGTTATTCGCCTTGTACTCCTCGCGGGTGTAAAGCTTCATGCCGGAGGGCGGGAGCTCTCCGCTGTCCGGAGCCTCCGCAGGTGCCTTATGAATGCAAACCGCCTGCACGCCGTCCGGCCAGTGCCATCGCAGTGTACAGAACCTGTCCTCCACCCGGGAGGACACTTCCGTAATGACCGGTGTGGAGGAATCAACCTCGGCGTACCTCATGACTGTAGGCTCCTTTCAAATATGTCGTACCATTTCAATATCTCTTACGGTATCTCATTCAATGAACCTCTGTATGCATATCGCGCAGCATAGCGGGTGCTCAGAGTCTGGTTCGGCATTTTCCCTTATTGGACCATCCGCCATCAGAACCCTTTGCTCCCCCGGTTTCTGCGCGGAGACGGAAAGCCGGCGGACGATGGGGAATCCGCTGCGGTGCTTCTTCCTCTTTTGCGGGAAAGACGCCCTTCTCCAAACGGTACCACAAAGGTGAATAACGCAATGATGGCCGCCAGAACAAGCAGAGCCAGCAGACGGGTCATGGCATCGCCGAAGGAATGGCCGTCCAGGCCAAATTCCAGAATTAATCCGGCAAGCAAGCCGGAAACCGCACCGCCAACGCCAAAACTCCGCGCCAGATGGCGGTTGTCAAACACAATGCCAAGTCCGACCCCAAGAGCAGTACCTACTAGCAGCAGCGCCAATATCCGCACCCCGGCATAATACGGGCTGTCCGCCGTCGAATCACTTCGTACCGTCAGCAGCGTCCGGTCGCCCAGCCGGTCATAGATTTGCTGGAACACACCCCCGAGAAGATCTGCATTGGTCACATCATAATACTGCCCGCCGGTTGTGGAGGCAATATCCTGAAGCAACGCTGATCCTGACGGATCATCCAGCGCCAGACCTACCGTATTTACTGCAATCCCGCGGTCTACGTACTCCGTAAGTTCCTTTGAGGTGTCAAACTGGCTGAAGCCGTCGGACAGCAGAATCACCATGGCTCCCCGTCCAGACTTATTATCACTGTTAATTACACCCATGGCTTCGGAGAGCGCGCCGCTGATATTTGTACCGCCATCCGTGGTCTGCAGACTATTAATAACCGACATTACCTGCTCACGGTCGGCTGAGCTGGACAGCGGGATCAACGGCTGAACCACCGTGGCCTCCTGACTGAACGTGACCACAGCCACCTTGTTATCTTCATCCATGCGCTGAACCAGTGATTCGGCTGCCCTATAGCGGCTGTTGCCCGGATCGCTCTGCATCATGCTGCCGGAGTCATCAATAACCATGACCACATCTTTTACCGGCTTCACACCGCCGAAGTTCAGCTCATAGACAAACTCCGTTACTGTGCCAACCGCGAACAGCAGCACCAGCGTCAAAGGCAGCATCTTCCATGAGAAACCCAGATATCTTTGCTTCCATGACAAGCCGTTCAGTCTTGGCGAGATCATCTCCGCGAGCAGGCAGCCCAGACCGACCCCAAGTGCCACTATGGCAAAATAGATGCCGGCCAGCACAATCGACGGCAGATCATACGGTCTCTTGTCCAGCAGCAGCTCTCCTAGCACAAAGGCAACTCCGCCGCCGAGCAGGCTGAAGAGAAGCAATAGCAGATTGATTTTACGCTGCATCGATATCCACCCTTTCAGGGAAAAACATAATTTGAGCACATATAATTTCTGATGGCGCAGAGGCAGCTTAAACTCCCTTGAGTCCGTTCCAAAACGGTCTGCTTAGTGCAAAGTTGCAAATTGGCTTCCTGCTCCCCACAGCTACACTGCCGGCAAATAAGAAGTCCGGGATGAGCAATCTGCAGAGAAAGGAGACGGCTACTGCGATTCTATTGTATTTAGTGCAGCAGAATGGCTCCAAAAGAGGCCATAATCATATTCTATTGCATTTCCTGCAATAGAATATGCAAGAAAAGCCACATTCTAGCGAATCCTTTGGAATCTATTGCACTTTCTGCAACAGAATGCCCGCCCGCAGCGGCTTTCCAGCCGTTCTATTGCACTTTCTGCAACAGAAGGCCCGCTCGCAGCGGCTTTCCAGCCGTTCTATTGCACTTTCTGCAATAGAACGCCCGCTCCTACTGCCCCCACCCGCCTACCGCAGCTCCGGCAGCTCTTCCTCGGCGATGCCGTGCAGCTGGTAGCCGCTGGTGGCATAGGTCTCATAGTAGACTTTGCCGTTGCGGTAGTAGAGCAGATCCTCCAGATGGAAGCCGCCCATCAGGTTCAGCTTCTCGACACCGCTTCTGCGCTGTTCATGCACGAAGCCGAGGCGGTAGATGCGCGTTGTCTCATCCGCACCAAAGGCATAGCGCAGGAATTCGGAGCTGCTGTCGCCGAAGAAATATTTCTCCTCATGGCGGTGCTCCTGCGTATATTCGAAGAGGCGGACGTTGATGCTGGCCTCCTCCTCCAGGCTGCGGTAGAGCCGCTTGAACAGCTCCTCCCGCGAGACAATCTCGCGGTTGTCGTAAGCTGCTGCGACATTGGCGCGCCGCAGCAGCTCTTCCTCGAAAGGCAGCGCGAACGCCTCTGCCGTCAGCAGCTCGTGGCGGCACAGCTGGGTAAGCCGTTCGGCTACTGCCGGATTGCCCCGGCCAAGCAGTTCCGAGACACTGCCCAGGAAGCGGTCGCTGAAGAAAATACCGGGACCGCGGCGCGCTTCAATATCTCGCATGACCTCTTCCGTGACGTTCCGGTAATACTCCATAATGTTCTGGTCCACTGTCTCGCTGGTTCGCCCGATACTGGCAAGCGCCAGGCTATGCAGCTCCTCCTCCAGCGCTTCCATGGCCTGCACCCTGGCCTTGCTCTCTGCGTGCAGCTGCTCCAGCGCTGCGTCATAGCGCAGGCACAGCGCAAGCTCGCTCTCCATGCGCAGCAGCTCGTATTTCCTGCCGTACAGCTCCGCAAATAAATAATGAATGAAATTGCGCACGGTCCGTTTGTCCAGCAGCGGCACGCGCTGGAACGGCTGACGCTCCACGCTCTCCGCGTAGAGCTGGTCCAGCTCCTCCTGCGCGGAGAGAATCGCCGCGCGCAGCCCGGCCATATGCTGGCGCAGCGCATGCAGCACACTGCCGCCGCCCGGCTGCTCGGCGGTCCATTCCGCCAGCTGATAGAACGTCAGCGGCGGAACCGCCTTCTCCTGGGCCGCCAGCACAGCGGCCCACTCGCGGGCAGGCTGCGCATCCGCTGCCCGTCTCGCGGCAACCTCCGCAAAATTGCTGCGGAAATAGGCCTGCCCGCCGTCTCCGAACAGCAAAGCCTCGGCTTCGCGCAGCGACAGCGGCTTCAGCTCGCTATAGGAGGGCCGGCCGTGGCTCATCAGCCCGGTCATCTCTTCTATGCCCGCTTCATCCGGCAGCAGCGCCGCTGCACGTTCACGCAGGGAATCGGCGCTGAGGCCAAGCAGCGCCTGCCGCTCGCGCAGGCTGGCTGCCCCGCCCTCCTGCAGCTTCGCAGCCAGATAATGAAAGGCATGATACAGCACCGCAAGGGCGATTTGCCGGTTCGGTCTGCGTACCGCCGAGAAGCCGGCGGAAGCGTAGCCCTGCCTGCCCGAGCTGCCCCGGATGCCGCTTTTGAAGGTCATATTATTGTAGCCGCCATGCCCGGTAGCCGTATCTGTTGCCGGACGGACACGGTTCTTGAGCAGGCTGATGTGGGCGATAATCTCGTAGTTGTCGTCCATACCATGAGGTGACATCATGCCCCGTTCATTTTTGTCCGAGAGCAGATAGACAAGATCAAAAAGCGCGGAAGGCCCATGGGCCACCGGAATAGACAGTCCGTCCTCCGTGACCAGCAGCGGAGCGCTAAGGCTGTAATCCGCCTGCTGCATGCCGTCCAGCTCACGCAGAAAAGCCAGCCCTACCGAGCTGGAATAGCCGAAGTTGTCCCCCTGCTCCCGCTCATTAATCAGCGCATACAGGTCCGTCTGCACCGACTTGAACGACTGGCTGAGCACGGCGCGGGCCAGCAGGGCAACCTCTGGCAGCAGCACATTAAGCGGGTCATCGACCCGTGTAATGATGGAGAGATGAATAACATCAAAAGAGGAGTACAGCCGCCCGTAATCAGCAATGCTGTTGCTAAGCTGCCTCAGGCTGCGGTTCATTCCGGCCAGAAACCGGCTGTCTTCGTGAAACTCACGGTAGATGTCCTGACGGACGGTACGGGGATCACGCCCCGCCGTTTCCGGGAGGGCCATGCCCATAACCCGCTCTCTTCTGCCGCTCTCAGCCTGCACCCGGCTTCTTTCACTGGCATACTCAGGCTGAGGCTGGCTTCCGCCGCGGGCCTGCTCAGAGCTTCCAGCGGACGCCGCATGCAGCGCCATAATCCCGCCCGCATTGTCCCATTTCCGCTCACAGCTGTCCAGCACCGGGCCGATGGCCGAAGTCACTTTGTCGCCCAGGAACAGGAACAGGGCGGGATAATGGATGCTGCTGCGTCCGTCCCCTTTGCTCCGCTGCGCCTCTTCCTGCGCCGCATATTGTTCTGAATAGGTCAATGCCTGTGCTTTGATCATAGGGTTACTTCAGCTTTCTGCGGATGCTGCCAAGCTTGCCGGTCAGGCTCTTGTAGAAGCTGTACATTTCATCGCCGTCCGCATGCTCTACCCGCTCGTATTCCAGACTGTCGCGTGCTTCCAGGAAGGAGACGTACAATCCTTCCAGCTTATACAGCAGGGGAGTCACATCCTCGGCAGCCGTCATTTCACCGGCACGGCGCGCCGCCTTACGCAGCAGGACACTGCGGCTTTTCTCATCCAGCCCGCGGAAATGCCGGTAGACGGCATACTCCACATAGCTTCGTTCCTTCATTAAGTTGGCGAACGGCTCCCAAGCGTCCTCTTCCTCGTCGCGGTCATAGACGTAGAGCGCACCCTTTTTGGTGATGGTGTCGGTATACAGCGCTTCAATGAACTGGTCGATCCACTTGTCTTCGTCAAGATATTGATGAAGCAGCCCTTCGAGTTCAGCCGCTTTGGCTGAGAGTGCGTCATATTTGGCCAATTCTTCCCGGACGCGCGCAATCAGCTGCGGCGAGCGGATCAGATTCTCCTGCGCAAGCTCCTTGTTAATGCTGCCAAAAATGTCCTTGACTCCTTCGCGTTCCAGGCCGTTCGCACGCAGTGACTTCAGCTCGTCGGCCGCTTTTTTCACCTCACCCAGATTGGGCCGCGACATGCCAAGCTGCAGGTCATAACCGCTGAGCATTTTATCCACATCAAACGGCTTCGTGAGAATGACCGAGAACCGGCTGCTCGTATTTTCATCGAGGCCTTTCTCGAGAATGACCCCATTCTCCAGCGCTCTGGCAAAATCAGCCCGCACTCTGGCATTGTACTCGCGCACACGGTTATTGACGTAGGTATCGCCCCAGGATTTTTCCGGAATCGGCGAAGGCAGGTACGTCCAGTTGTTCTTGTCGGTCATCACCAGATGGCGCCCGATTCCTTCCTTGTCGAGGATGGTCCGCTCATAGTTCTCCTCGTACACCCGCAGTGGCGTATATACGAACAGCGGCACCCCGTTGCGCGTATTCAGCCAGAAAATCCGGTTTTTGACCTGGCTTTCCTTAATGGTAAACTGCGATTTGCCCAGCGCATTGTTCTGGTAATTGCGGATTCCCTTCAGGATGCCCGGTGCCTTAACCGGCACAGAGACAAACCCCCAGGACGGGAAGTGCAGACTGCCGGAGCTGTTGCTCAGGTGGAAAATCGGCACGGCATCCTCATCCAGACGTCCGGCGATAATCCGTTCTACAAATTTGTCCAGCGGCTCCTCGCGGCCGTATTTCATCACCAGGAATTCCTCCATGGAGCGGGTAATCAGGTCGCCGAACTTATCGCTCAGGAACTCAGAGATGGAGCGCACAATGTCAATCTCCTGCTCCTTCACCCAGCGCCCCGAGTGCTTCAGCATCTCCCGCGTGAAGTCGCGGATCAGGTCGTCGCCGTCCTTCTGGTCCATCACCTTGGAAATGGTGGACGCAATGTCCGGCACGTTGACGATATTCCAGTAGTAGGTTTTGTTGCCTTTGTGGTCGGCCTGCTCTTCACCATTGATCAGAATGTCGCCATTCTTCTCAAAAATCGTACTAAGCGCGCTGAGAATCTCAGTAAACACACCATAAATCCGGTTGTTCTCTTCATTCAGCAGTTCAAACAGATCTTCATAGAATTCAATCATCTGCTCGGTGCGTTCCACATCGGCATGCAGCCAGTATTCATTGATTTTGGCTTCAATATAGGCATTTTTCTTCTTTTCCTTGGAGACAAAAGCGCTCCGCGCATCGCCCAGCTTCTCCTGCGCGCTGTCCTGCGCCGTCTCGATGTCACGCGGCAGCCGCAGCAGGCTCTCACGCAGCGCTTCGATATAAGACTGGATCAGCTTCAGAATGCAGAAGCCCTTTTCGGTATAGAGCAGACGCGACACATAGAACGGACCCTGCTCGGGATGCAGGAAGATACGCTCCAGTTCTTCTCCGAAACGTCCGGTAATTTCCCCGGGGAGCTGCTTCTTGGACTTGATATATTCCTCGCGGGCACGGGCTAGAAAGTTCTGCTCCAGCTCCGTATCCATGTCCACGACCTGGTGCTTGATGACATTGCTGTGGTTCAGGCGCTCGCTGTTCTCATAGCCGGGCAGCGGCTCCGGCACACGGGACTCGAAGGTTTTGATCATGCTGTCCAGATCGATGCCAAGCTTGCGCGCCAGCTTCTCCACATCCTCCTGTCCCGGAGCCTGCTGGAACATCTTGTCCATCTTGTCGAACAGGCGGAAGGCCAAATACGTCGTCATTTCCTCAATCGGCAGGACCGCAGAAGAAGCACCGATGATGTTGTATTCATAATTGGCAGGATACGTCTTGTTCATCTGCGCAATGTTCGTACGGATGTTGCTGATATAGTCGTGGATCGCGAATTCCTCGCCCGACTGCTTTTCCTCGCTGGCCATGAAGTTCGTGATATTCTCCGCCGTTACATTCATGCAGTAGTCATAGGCGTTCTCCAGCAGCTTGCCTTCGGTGTTGGTCGCGGAGATCAGATGGCACAGGTTGAACGGAGGCAGCGGCGAATTCACAGTCAAAATATTGCCGTATTGCTGGCGGAACCGCTCGCCCCGGCTGTCGACGTTCATCCAGTAATCCAGTTCCTTGAGTGCTGCATAACCGTTCTTACGGATATATTCACGGGTATGCTCGCTGAGGCTTTTGTTCGACAGATTTACATCCGGCGTGAACAGGTAACCAAGCGTATTCACACGGTCGATGCCGGCCGAGCCATAATCACGTTCAATAATTCCGCGCACGATATAGGCAATGTCCAGAAAAGCGCCGCTGCCTGTTCCGCCGGACAAGCCGGTAAGCAGGAAGACCATCAGCTTTTTGCTGGTGCCTACGGAAAGTGTCTTAATCTTCTTGTCGATAGCCGCCACAACCTGATTGATCTTCGTGAACAGCAGCAGCCGTCCGGCCTGGCGCACCCCGGCAGCCCCGTTCATGCCATCGGTAATGCTTAGCTCCGGCGACAGCCATTCAGTAATATACGGTTCAAGGATACTGCGGTTCTGCAGAAGTCCGCCAATCTCTGCGTTGGCCAGCAGCACGAATTCATTCTGCGGGTCGAGGCCAATGCCCTTGTATTTTTTGCCGCGGTCCTGCTCATTCGTCTCGAACGCCAGGAACTCCACGTTGTCAGGCTTATCCCGTTTCTTCTTGGACAGCGGATCTTCAGGCAGCTTGAAGCGGCGGTTAATCTGGTATTTCAGCCGCAGCAGGGCGTCGATGCCTGTGCCGCCAAGACCGATGATGAGGATCGGGTTGTCAATGGTGTCTACTCTGATTTTGTCGCTGACGATGCCTCCGCCCAGCGATACGTCGAGCTGCTGAATATGTTCTCTTACTACCGGTTTCATAGGTGCTCCCCCTTATATCAAATACTCCAGTAAAATCGTCTTGTCTACCGTCTGCAGCGCTACGGAAATGCGGTCGCCGCTCTTCAGCTCCAGACCGCGTGCCGTATCGGCAACACGTCCGGATCTTTCAACAGATATATCTTCACTGCCGCGCAGCATCAGCCGGTCATTTTTGCCCGGGGTGAATACAAGCTTCTCGCTCTCCTTCAGCTCCGGTGCAAGCTGCAGCAGCTGGTGGAGTGTGAATTTGCCCCGGAAGGCCGACAGCTTCTTGTACTGCGGATAAGTTTTCTCGCCGGTGTTGCCGTCCACCACTTCCACTACCATCTGCCCGACAAAGCCGCGGTTTGATTTTTGGCGCAGCATCCACAAAGCCACAGCCGCCGCCAATACCAGCACAATACCGCCGATTATATAGTAGAGCGTGTTGGATGAAGACTTATCCTGTCCAGGCTCAGTGGTGCCTGCTCCAGCCGGCGGGCTTGTGCTTGTGGCCACTGTTCCTGTCTTGGCATTAATTGTGAGCACATCGCTTTCGCGGTAGAAGCTGCTCTCCTCCGCCCGCACCTTCAGCTCATAATTATGGCTCTCTTTAATTTCAAAAGACCCCTTAAACACCGCACCGGAGTTATCCATCGGAAGCTCCTGCACCTTACCAGTATCGGTATCAGTGACCAACAGCACCGCCTTCATATCTTGATACATATTGCTGAGTGTTACCTGAGCCCCGTTGCTGAACAGGTGGGAGGAAATTTCTACGGTATCGCCTTTCTGGTAAGTCTTAGTTGACAAGGCGTCCAGCTTCAGCTCCAAATCATAGTTGAACACGAGATTGATATCGATTTTGTCCTTCGGCACGCCCTTCACCTGGAGCTTCCAGTCCCCCTGCTCCGGCGACAGCAGCTTGATCAGGCTGTACGTGCTGGATTTGGAGAGCAGCACGTCATCCGACGGGATAGCCACTTCCTTGCCTGAGGGATCTGACAACTTAGCGGTAACAGGCTGTGCGGACATAATGGAGATATTGGCTTCCAGCACACTGCCGTTGGGTACATTAACTGTGACCTCCTGATAGCTGCCATCCGCTGTAATGGACTTCACCGGAACAACCTTCAGCTTCAAATGGTCGGCAAAAATCTCACTGAGAATCTGCGGCAGATCATCCGCCGAATCGGTGGTGAACGCCTTCCCTCCTGTCTGGTCAGACAGCCCGGCCAGAATCTCCTTGTTCAACTTGCCGTCGGCGTTCAGCCCGATCGTATAGACCGGATAGCCCTTCTGCTTGGCGGTAGCCACCGCAGCATCCAGCTCCTGATCCGACTGGCTCTGCGTGCGGCCGGTTGCTTCATTAAGATCATTGTTGCCGTCCGCCAGCATCACGATCATCGGCTCATGGCCCGGATCACTGCCGTTCTCCAGTACTTTCACGGCCTCTTCCATCCCGACGGCAATATCCGTGTAGGCTCCCCGGTCCAGGCCATCGATAAAGTCCTTCAAATCCTGCTTGTCGGAGGCGGAACCGATTTGCAGCAGCGCCTTCTCCCGCTGCACCTTGTCGGTATAGGCTACGATCCCGACCTTGTCACCTTGCGCAGACAGCATATCTATGAACATTTTCATCGCTTCATTAGCGATCTTATTCTTGTCGCTCTTATTCATCGAGTTGCTGACATCAATCAGCAGTACTGCATCAATATGAGAGGGTGCCGGCGATGCTGCGCCCGCTCTTCCGGCCGCAAACGGCGCGGCAGAAATGCACAGTACCAGCAGCAGCATATAAATAGGCCGCAGTATGTTCTTGACTGTCTTTGAAATATTAAACGGTGTACGAAGCATAAATAGGGCTCCTCTTGTGTTAATTTGGGCAGTCACGGCAGGGTTGTTGATATAGCTAAATTCTGTCAATAGCATGCCATTATGATATAATTAAACCTTGTAAACTTCAACTTTAGGACCGCCGGACC